>Ga0222719_10003691_pt1 | contig 13552 bp, 7 predicted proteins | sample C33_34DmetaG_FD_165039 | JGI IMG/M metagenome (GOLD analysis project Ga0222719, IMG submission 165039) | Estuarine water microbial communities from San Francisco Bay, California, United States - C33_34D | ecosystem: Environmental > Aquatic > Marine > Unclassified | place: USA: California...
TCATTACATCCAAAACAAACAAGCTCAGAGAACAAAGATTGCAAACGACATATGTAAGAAAGTTGGAAAGGTATGGTTACTAACGGGTACACCAATGACCTCACGACCAATTAACTATTTCAACCTATTAGATTTGGTAGACTCACCAATCGCTTATAATTGGATGGCTTATGCAATCCGTTATTGTGAAGGTTACCAATTCAATGTTGGTAACAGAAAGGTATGGAATGTCAACGGGGCATCTAACCTAACAGAATTAAGAGACAGAACAAAAACACACGTACTAAGAAGACTAAAACAGGATATATTAGATTTACCTGAAAAAATTCTCACACCCGTTTATCTAAGATTAAAGTCAAAACAATACGAAGCACTTATGGGTGAATACTTCGATTGGTATGACAACAACTCCGAGGAGTCATCCTCATTAACCGTGCAGTTCTCAAAACTGATGAAAGTAAGACAGGTCATTGCCGAAGAGAAGGTAAAAGACACCATTGAGATTGCAGAAAATATTATTGAACAGGGAAAAAAAGTTATTATCTTCACCAACTTTACCGATACATTAAACCAAATTAAATCACATTTTGGAAAGTCCGCCGTCGCATTGGACGGAAGGATGAGTAAACCCGCAAGACAAAACTCTGTGGATGAATTCCAAAACAATGAAAAGGTAATGGTATTTGTTGGTAACCTCAAAGCTGCAGGTGTGGGAATCACACTGACCGCAGCAGAAGCCGTTATTATGAATGACCTCTCGTTCGTCCCTTCTGACCACTCACAGGCAGAAGACCGAGCATATAGATATGGACAGAAATCAAACGTATCTGTCTTTTATCCAATTTTTGAAAATACAATTGAAGGTGTTATTTACGATATATTATCCAATAAAAAAAATGTATTTGAAACAGTTATGGGTGATAATATAGACAGAGGGACGGTTGTAGAGGAAATATTGAATACAATTTCAAGAAGGTAGGTATATTTTCCCATACGATATTATTTATAAGAAAATGAAAACGTATGGAATTCAAAAAAAGCCAAGAAAGAATCCATGAGATAGAAAAACAAATCTCAGGTTCTGAAAGAAAAGAAATAATTCAAGAAAACAAAAAAGACGTGAAAAGAATATCGGCAATTAAGTTACCGTATTCATATTCTTCACTAAGCCGTTTTGTGGACAAAGAAACAATGAACGTTCACTATAACCAACATTACAAAGGTTATCTTAAAAAACTCAACAAAGCATTAGAATCGGTAAAAGATAAGGATATGGACCTTGAACTACTTATTAAAGGTATTTCAAGATACAATAGAACAATCAAAAACAACGCAGGTGGTGCTTACAACCACGAATTGTTTTGGCAAATGTTATCACCAAAAAAACAAGAACCTAATGGACCTGTTTTTGATAAGATTAAAAAACAATATAAAACATTATCCAACTTCAAAAAAGAATTTAAGAAAAAAGCAGTTTCACAATTTGGTTCAGGATGGGTATGGTTAGTCCTTAATAAGAATGGTAGTATTAAAATTATGACCACTTCAAATCAGGACAACCCACTTATGAACACAATGAAAAATGGTGGAATTCCTTTATTAGGGTTGGATTTGTGGGAACACGCCTATTACTTAAAATATAAAAATAGAAGAGACCAATATGTTGATAATTTCTTTGAGGTTATTAACTGGTCGTTCGTTAACAAACAATTTGACCAATATCAAAAAGGTAAGATAAACGAATCTAAGGTGGTGAAATCATTAATTACTGAAGGTACATCAAGAGGATGTTCACCAAAACAGGTAAACACTTATAGAATGATTTTTAACAGAAACCCTCAGGTTAAGAAGAAGTTTATGTATGCAATTATGGATATCTTAAAAGAAGTATATTCTGAATTCCATTATGGGAAGAACGAATATGCACCTGGACAGATGTCGGGTATCTATGACTTTGAACAACCTGGTCGTTCAGTAATCAACAAATTAAATACCAACTACTCAGCATTCTGTATATTAGTTAATGACTTAAACGCAGTATTAAAACACTACGGTCAGGACCCACTTAACTTTATTGGTGGTAACAATCAACAACAACTTCAAGAGACTGATAGAATGATACAACTTATGATTCAATTCAGACACCGTATCTTCAATCAGGATTCAGGAACTTTCCAAACAATTATGGCTTCATTAGATAGGTCAAACAAGTTTGGTGATGAAAGAGAATTAAAGGCAGTTGTCAATATGAAGGATATCTTTAATACGAAGAAGGTATTCAAAGTAGGTGAATTAGGAGGTAAAGACGACATGATTGGTGGTATTGATGCAACGGTTGAAATTGACGGTCAAAACAAAACCATTCAAATTAAACCCTTCAACGGTTACGAAGAAGAAGATGGTAGAATGGTAGTGTTCGGTACAGGTAACGTAAAACCTTACAAAACAGACTACATTGCTTTCCATAATGACTCTAAAGGTACTATCGTATTTGCAAACGATAATACTGAAATCAAAAATGGTAGGTTTACGTTCCCTGTGGATAGTTGGGTCAATCCTAAATAAATCGTCTTTACTGGATATTTATAAATAAAAGTCTGCGATGTCGATTATTATAGAACCACAAAGAACCAAACTTTATACGAGAATTCGTCACTTACTCGGTGCACCTCTTAGAGGTATTGAGATTGAGGATGAAATGATGGATTCACTATTGGAGTTATCCGTTGAAGACTATTCTCAATATGTGAATGATTGGTTAATTGAATCACAATGGACATCTTTATATGGTCTTAATCAAGATACACAATCCGTAGCTAAAGCACTTATCACACGTTCTTTAGATTGGGAAACACAATACACTTACGCATATTCTAAGATTGTTGGGTTACAGGCAGGTGGTGACGCTGTTCTTAAAAAGGACTACATCAACCTACAAAGAAACCAACAAATTTATGAAATACCTGCAGGTCGTGAACTTAATGAATTATTATGGTTCACAAGAGCAGAATTAGACGCAGCATTCTTCGACCCATTCATGGGTGGTTTCGGAGGATTTGGTGGTATCGGTCTTGGTGGAGGTGCTGGTTTCTCACAAATGGGAGGTCAAGGAAACTACTTCGTAACACCAGCATTTGATATCTTATTAAGAATGCAAGACATCAATATTAAAAGAAGACTTATTGGTGGTGAACTTACTTATAGAGTAACCGCACTTCCTGAAGGTAAAAAGGCCGTTCACCTTTATAATGTACCTGGTGGTAAGTTTGATTTTGGTAATATTGCAAACAACGAATACAAAGTATGGTATTGGTACTATGAAACAGATGACAGAGAATCATGTCTCGCCGAAAATCCCGATATTGTTCGTTTACCTTCAGACGTAAACATGGACAACCTTAGATGGGATGAACTTAACTCACCAGCACAAACGTGGGTTCGTAGATGGTTTACCGCATATGTTAAAGAAACATTAGGAAGAGTAAGAGGTAAATTCAGTGGTAATCTAAAGACTCCCGATTCTGAACTTCAATTGGAATATGATTCATTATTAAGTGAATCTAAAGATGAGAAGTCTAAATTAGAAGAGGAGTTAAAAATGAGATTAGAAAGACTCCGTCCTGATAAAATGATGGAAGTTAAAGCAAGTCAAGCTGAAAGTTTGAACAAACAATTACAATATAGAGCACTTCCACGACAGATATACATTATCTAATATGGGAATTTTTAAGAGTTACCCCGTTATTAAAATTGTTAACGGAAAAGAAGTTAAAACTTCTGATGCAATTATCTGTACAAATACAGGATATACAACAAACGGTGAAGCGGCGATTATCGTAAAAAATGTGGAACAGTGTGTTGTAACTTTAGATGAAACAACCACTGACCACATTACAATTAAATCTATGACTAATGTCACAATCAAAAGTGACAAACTAATCGATGACGAATATAACCAAATAGAAACCGAAAGAGGTGCCTCTGTTGAATTACGTTATATAGGACAAGGTTGGTATATTATGTCGTCTGATGGACTGAAGAACTCATAAGTTTTCTATTCTTAGAAACATACTCTTCATCCACTAATTCCATCGTACCATCTACATACATATAGTATGGGTCAATACCTACACTATCCCAAAACTTAATTTCAGTATCTGAGATGGTTAATACCTCCTCTAAGGTATCTTGGTCTCCTTCACGACGAGGATACCCTCTCACCAACTCCGTCTGTGTCTTAGTAAAGAATGGACGTTTAGTAGGGTCATCTACTAATATTTCATCACGAATATCTGTCGAGAATACAACCAACAAAGGTTCAATACGTTTGTTAAATGACGCTAGATAACGAGGTACATTGTATTCACCTAACATATCAGGTTTTTCAGATATATCTTTTTCATCAATCAAATAACAATTCAAGACTACTTCATCTTTTTTCTTTTGTACATCACCGTGAGACTTTCTTTCACCATTATTTACATAGTAGATAGTATCACCCAAACCAACTTGTAGGTCATGCTTCATAGCCAACTCCATATGAGCTTGACGAGACATAAATGAACCTGATTTGGTTCTTTTTGTGATGTGAACTTTGTATTCGTTAATCGTTTGTTTAACACGGGCTTTATTAGCAATCTTTGAGATAGGTATCTGACGATTGTAGATGATATCTACATATTCGTAGTAGTACTCTAAGAATTCGTGACCCTTACCGTCTAACAACATACGAAGACCTTTATCCAAAAATTCAGCAACATAAGTTGGAAGTTTCTTAGACTTAATCGTGTTACCAGTAAGTTTTACTTTACCTGTGTCTGTTAATAATGCGTAGTTTTTACGTGCCACGTTAATTGTTGCGGGCCATTGACCATCAGTATCGAGACCCATTTCACCTCTCATAAAGATATCGTTGTACTCAGCAACATCCGCTTCGGAACCGTGATATTCCTTACCCTCAACTACAAGACCATTAATACCTTTACCTATATATGTGTGAGAATCTCTACCATCAGGTACTGAGAAGTTCACACCATCCGTATCCATTACGAGTGGTTTGTATCCTCTTTCCATAAACCACATAATCATCTGACGTAAGTATTGACGACCTGTACAGGTAATCTGTTCACCCATATCCATATCTCCCCATGGGAATACGTGTGGTGCCGACAAAGAACCGAAGAATGCGTTAATGAAAATCTTAATCGGTAACTGTTTACGGTTATATTGTGAAGATAGTTTTTTATCTGTGGAGGCATAATCCGCAGCCAACTTCTTATACTTGATACGAGTATCACGGAAATACTTCAACATACTCTTCATCGCACCTGTAACATCACACTTAGGGAACACATCGTGGACCAACTGAATGGATGGGTATAGTGATGAGTAATCGAGTTTTAGTACATCTGTTGAATAACCCACCGCTAACAAACGTGACAAACCACCTGTAAATGGTCGTTTATCTCCCTTCTGAGGGATTGCAAGTCCGTGTTTGTATGACCACGAAGCCATAATCATTTTCCACAGTGTAGCGGTACCCATAGTGGACAGACGTTCGTAAGTGGTTGGTACCAACTTAGCAAGTAAGAAGTTAGCTTGATTGTATTCTTCATCAACTACCATTGTTTCCCAAATATCATCGTATAGATATCTTTCAATGATGTACTTACCATTAACCTCTTCAAATGCACCTGGAAAACGTTCCATTAAATTTTCTGTACCAGGTGCTCCGACTTCTTTATATCCACCTGACTTGGGATTAAAGTAGTAGTCCTTATTGTCAAAATAGATTTTACCAATCTTATCACCCTGAACATACACACGGTTTGGTTTCTCAGCCCCGATAAATTGGGTAATATACTTAAGACCCCAACTCTTAATGTCTGAGTTGATTGCTTGTGCTCTACGAACCGCATGTGCAATATCCACAACATTGTAACCCCACATCTGCATCTGAGTGTATTCTTCCATCTCATTTGCCAACTTCAACATCCCGTCCTTTGTTCTAAAATTAACTTCAGGATTAAGGGTTTTGATAATCTTCTTTGGGTCCAAACCTAAAATCTCTGCTCTACGAATTAAGAATGGAAAATCGAAGAATGCCGAGTTGTATCCACCAATAAGTGTTGGTTTGAGGTGATTTACAATATCAAAAAACTCAATGATAAGTTTTCTTTCTTCTTCAGGATTTTCTGCTGATAATACCTTTTCATAACCTCTATTGTCTTTCATACCTATAAGGAAGATTTCACTATCCTCAGGTGAAAGACCTGTGGTCTCGATATCGAATACAAAACGATGAACTTCATCGTATTCATCAAACCCCTTAAAGAGTCTTTTCCCCTTCTGACATAGATATTGTTCTGTTGGTGGTAGAATCATAATATCCCCTGAGTTATCTCTATTCCATGGGTCTAATCCCCCACCTTTGAAGAAGTTAACTAAGTTTGAGTATGATTTGGTTGTCTTGACTATATATTTCAAACCTTTCTCCATTCTCTCATCACCATGAGTGTCTAACTTCTCAATAAGGATACCGTGGGTTGACATCGCTTGTTTCTGAGATGCTTTTGAACCACCATAGAAATTCTTTCCATGAAGGTCTCCCACCCATGCAAAAGGAATAAATGAGTCTGATTTGATTTGTTTACCCTGAATAGGGTCTTGAATTACTTTGAATATTTTTCCTGAACGATAGTCGTACTCTAACGCAACTATATACTTTTCAGGGTCCTCCCCTAATAGGAATTCTTCGATTACTTCTTGTGATACCATAATATTTTCTTTTCGTCTGAGACATTATACTCACATCGTAGTGATGTGATTACTCTTTGACATTTATACTATGGAAATAATAAGAAGTGTTTTCCTTCTTGTCAAATGATATTGATATAAAGATTTTCCCTAATTGGTGCAATCAGTTCACCCATTGAATTAATGATTGAGAACTCACCTAAATACCTACCTTTTCTACGTGTGTCTCTTTGTGTCCACTTATAGAAAATATAATAGGATGGTGTAGCATCGGGGTTTTGTTGAATCTTTTCGGTGATGAATGCGTTGTTCATCACAATCTTTGGAATACCTGTGGATTCTTCTTTCATTGAGAAACGGATTGTTGCATTGTCTAAATCCGCATCGAACAACTTCCACGAATCTGTTCGACCATCTCTAACAACCTCCATCTTTAAGATGGGTAACTCACTATTTTGTTTTATAAAGAATTCCATTGTCTATAAATATCTTAATAAAGAAAAACCCCTCCGAAGAGGGGTTTTATATTTTATGTGTTTTTAATTTGTTATAATGCTTGTGGTACAAAGTCGTAACTAATCGTTATGTTATTGTTACCAAGTGTGAACGTTCTTGAAGCATTTCCAGGACTAAGTCCACTATTCGCTGAAATTGACGAAACACTTTGTCCTGTAACAGAAGCTACACCTTGTGTTTCTCCGTATATCTGACATCCTGAACCTAACACCCCTTGAGACTCAATGTAGAAGAGGATTGTATCACCAGGTACTGCTTGGATTGAATCCTCCGAGTCGTTTCCACTACCCGTTGCCGTGTATGATGATTGTAACACCCCATTTACGTATATGTTAGCCCCACCTCTAGCACATGTTGCACTTGTGTAATTGAGATTAATTGTTCTCAGTGATACCGAGGTTGACGGTGTTACCGTTGGTGTCTTAGTTGGTGTTCTTGTAGGTGTTCTCGTTGGTGTTGGTGACGCAGTCAATGAAATTGTTGGAGTAACTGTTGGTGTTCTCGTTGGTGTTGGTGACGGAGTTGGTGTTGGTAATGCACAGAATGAACATGTTGTACCAAATACGTCGATTGAGTATGTTGGAGGTTCAGGTGATTCATCAAAACCAATAATTTGCCAACAAGGAGCCACATCACCACCTTTAGATGATAATGATACGAAGTCATTAATCGATGGTACTGCTGGTAAACCTGGAGCTAAGTCGGCGGTTGCTATTGTAGCACCAGGTTGACAGTTACCATCAAAGTAAGTTATCTCCTGAATTTGGAATTTATATTCAACACATGGATATGTTTGTACACAACTACTACATCTAGGGAATAATGGGTCACTAGCTGACCATGGTTGTCCTCCATCGGCTAACCAATCACCGTCTTTATTTCCTAAATCACGGAACTCATCACCTGAATATGTTGGACCGATAAATCCAACACAACCATTAATGTAACCTGTTTGGTTTTCTAAGTATAACGATGGATTACCTTCCTCAAGTGCTGACATAATTGATGCATGTTCAGGACCATTCAATCCAATTTGGTAAACGTAACTGTCACAACACGCTGAGAAGTACATTGGGTAGTATACCGTTGAAGGTGTTACTGAAGGAGTAATAGACGGAGTAACACTAATAGATGGTGTTATCGTCGGCTGAGGAGTTTGTGTTGCCTGTGGAGTGTTAGAAGGTGTAACCGTTTGTGTAGGTGCAGGTGTTTGTGTTGCCTGTGCCGTTGGTGTAACTGTTGAAGTTGCAGTAGGTGCTGGAGTTGATGTAGGTGCCGGTGTACCTGTTGGTTCAGGTGTTGATGTTGGTTGAGGTGTTGACGTAGGTGCCGGTGTACCTGTTGGTTCAGGTGTTGATGTAGCTGTCGGCTCAGGTGTTGACGTAGGAGTTACACTTGCAGTTTGAGTTGGAGTATTAGTTGGTGTATATGTCGGTGATGGTGTCACTGAACTTGTAGGTGTTACAGACGCTGTCGGTGTAACCGTTGATGTTGGAGTGTTACTTGGTGTTACTGTGTTAGTAGGTGTTGGTGACTGAGTAGGTGTGTTTGTCGGTGTTCTTGATAGAGAAACCGTTGGAGTCACTGTACTTGTTGAAGTAACGGTTGGAGTAACTGTAGGTGTTACTGATGACGTTACTGAAGGCGTTGGTGTGTTTGTAGGTGTCTTCGTAGGAGTAACTGTTGGAGTTACTGAAGAAGTTACCGTAGATGTAATAGTTGCTGTCGGTGTCAACGTAGCTTGTGGTGTCGTTGAAGGTGTTACCGATTGAGTTGGTGTTTGTGTTGGTGTGTTTGATGCAGTAATTGTAGGAGTTACAGAAGGTGTAACTGATATTGTTGGTGTTACCGTTGATGTTGTAGTAGGTGTAAATGATACTGTTGGAGTAGGTGTTGTACTTACCCCTGGCGTTTGAGATACCGATGCGGTTACCGATGGTGTCGGAGTGAATGTCACTGACGCAGTTACTGAAGGTGTAGGTGTCTTTGTAGGTGTAGGTGTTTTTGTAGTTGTTGGTGTGGCAGTTGTTGTAGACTGAGGAGTGGATGTAGGTGTTGGAGTTGTAGTGGACTGTGGTGTTTGTGTAGGAGTAACTGTAGTTGTAACAGTTGACGTAGGTGTAGGTGTTGAAGTACCACCAGGTGTTTGAGTCGGTGTACTCGTTGATGTTGATGCTGGTGTTGATGAAGGCGTAACCGAACTTGTAGGTGTCGGAGTCGATGTTCCAGCTGGTGTACTGCTCGGAGTGACTGATGATGTTATTGTTGGTGTAAATGATATTGTTGGTGTTGGTGTAGCACTTGAACCTGGCGTATTTGATACTGAAACTGTTGGAGTTACAGTCGGTGACGGAGTTGCTGTCACTGATTGAGTTGGTGTATTTGTAGGTGTAGACTCTGGAGTCGATGTTGGTTGTGCAGTTCCTGTTGGTGTTGGAGTTGCAGTACCACCTGGTGTTCCTGTCGGAGTACTTGTGTGTGTTGGTTCTGGTGTTGATGAAGGAGTAACCGAACTTGTTGGTGTTGGCGTTGCCGTACCACCTGGTGTGGATGTCGGTGTACTTGTAGATGTTGGGTCTGGTGTTACAGATACACTTGCAGTGACTGACGGTGTTGGTGTTACCGTACCACCTGGAGTCTGAGTAGGTGTATTTGTTGGTGTTGCAGTTGCCGTGTTAGACGGTGTAACTGAACTACTTGGCGTATTTGTTGGGGTAACATCAGGTGTAGTTGAAATAGTTGGTGTTGGTGTGTTACTAACACCTGGTGTATCAGAAACTGAAACTGAAGGTGTTGGAGTACTTGTTGTTGTTGATGTTGGAGTAGATGCTGGTGTACCTGTTGGTGTAGGTGTAGATGTTGTCTGTGGAGTACTTGTAGGTGTTTGTGTCGGCGTAGATGTTGAAGTAGATTGAGGTGTACTTGTTGGAGTGGCGGTTGTAGACGCTGTCGGTGTTACTGTTGATTGTGGTGTACCTGTTGGAGTACTTGTTGAAGTGGCTTGAGGTGTTGATGTTGGTGATGAGGTAACTGTTGCCGTTGGAGTTACTGTAGATTGAGGAGTTCCCGTTGGTGTGCTTGTGTGTGTTGGTTCTGGAGTTGAAGTAACAGTTGCCGTGATAGTTGCTGTTGGTGTTGACGTGGCTTGTGGTGTACTTGTTGGTGTTCTTGTTGGAGAAACCGTCTGAGTAATTGTTGCGGTCATCGTAGGTGTTACCGTAGATGTTATCGTTGCAGTGATAGATGGAGTCACCGAAGGTGTTACTGATGGAGTAACTGATGCCGTCACAGAAGGAGTTAACGTAACCGTAGGTGTGACTGTTTGTGTTTGTGTCGGAGTAGGTGTTGGGTGACCAATCACATAAGTGTAAGACGCTTCGTATGTTTCAGAATAGATTGTATAAGTTCCGTAAAAGTAGTCAGTAACTAAATCCGCAGGCATAGTAACAACACCAAAGTCCGTTACAGTAGAACCTGTGTCTGCAGTAAAAGTAATGTGAACACTTTCACCTACTAAATTGTCACTCAAAAATCTAATTCCGTTTGCCATTACATATAAATACTTTACAATATTAATTTGTTAGTTAAAAAAATAAACTTACCAAGAAGTTTCTATATTAATTCTTCTCCAAGAATTTTGTGATATACATACATACATGTGTGAATCATCAAAAACTACATCTCCCTTATTACCTTCAGATGTTGATGATGACGGTACGGATATGTTTTTAATCTCCATACTGTCCTCTACATTGGTTTCACTGAAAGCGGTTTCACCTAAATACATTGTAGCATTATCAAGGTATAAACTCCTAAATTTATATTCTGGAGAACCCAAATCATATGTTGCATTTACAGTTGGTATTATGTGACCCGTTAAATTGAATTGTGACCCATCAGCTTGTAATGATGTTGAACCTGAGAAAATTTTTGTTAATAATTCTGCGTATGTTATTTTTTTGGCGTTATTACCATCATGAATAATAATTAAATCAGTACTTTGGGGTGTACCTGTAAATGCTGTTAATTGTTCTATCGTTAAATTGGCCATTTCTTTTTTATTTTATAAATAGTTTATCTTATGAGAATGTAAGTGTTATTGTTTGTGTTGGTGCATTTACAGTAGATTCATCAGTACCACCCCAGTTTCTATTACCAATTTGTGGTCTTAAAGCGTAGGTACTTGATGCGGAACAAGAACCAACATTTGAGAATTCAACAGCATCTGCAGGTCCACAACCGATTCCCACTAACCATTGAGTTCCACCAATATTAACGGACACAGTAGTTTCATCTCTAAGTCCGTCAGCCAATTGTTGTACCTGTGAATCAGTAACTGTTATACCGTTACCATTTGTACTCGTCCAACTAAATGAAGTATACGTACCTGTCAAACTTTGTCTAAATGCTATCCAAGCATCAATTATTTCTTGTGACGCAGCTTGATTATTAACAAATGAACCTACAAATGTTTCACCAAATGTTTGTGAAGGACTAACCGTTGGTGTAACTGTATTTGTTGGTGTTATGGCGGGTGTCTCTGAAGGAGTTACCGTTGGTGTTGGTGTTGGAGGTACAAAATAAGGGTTGGTTGAATTAAAGTTGCTTAATACTTGTGATGATGTTAATGCGGTATTGTATAATCTAATAATACCATATTCACCTCTAAAGTCTCCAGTGTTATCTGCACCAGGATTCTGTTGACCGAAGAAGATATTATTATCAACACCACTTGATAAGTATGAAACACCATTCTGACTATCATTCAATACACCATCAATGTATAGACTTTGTGTTGCGTTTGCAAAATCCCAAACCAATACCACTTGATACCACTGACCTTGGTTGAATGGTGTCGTTGAGTATAAGTAATTATTCGCCCAAATCTTACCTCTAAATCTGCCCGTTTCAGCGGCTATCGGTGGCATGTTCCAATTATTTTGTGGGTTAGTCTCTGACATTGACATGATGTTACCATCTACAGCGTCAGGTTTAATCCATAACTCATAAGTGAATGATTGAGTGGCATTACCAGTACCCGCAACACTACTTAATAAAATGTAATCATCTATACCGTCAGTAACTATAGATTTATCCGTAGGATTATATGTCGGTCCATTAACTAAAGTACCATTATAGTTACCCTGTAAATCCGTCCACAGAGTACCTGTTCCTGGATATGAACTTGTATTTCTCGCATCTAAATTAACTAATAAATTAGATGTAATAATATTATTCGGTGTTGATGAAGGAGTCACAGTTGGTTGTGGTGTTTCAGTTACTGTTGGAGTTGGTGTCACATCCGCAGTTGATGATGGCGTTACTGAAACTGTAATAGATGGTGTTGGTGTTACCGGTGATGATGATGATGGCGTAACTGTCGGTGTTACAGTCGCAGTTGAGGTTGGTGTTGGTGAGGGAACTGGCCCTGTAGACATCACTATAAAGTCATTGTCATCAGTAATAATATAGTTACCTAAATCATCAATCAAAACATTTTGTTGTACAGGTGTAACACTTGGAGTTACTGATGGTGTATATGTCGGAGTTGGTGTCGGGGCATCCGCAAATGGTGTTGCGGTGAAGTCCATTGTCGGTGCCGGTGTATCAGTTGGAGTAATTGACTGAGTAACCGTAGGTGTTACCGTTGATTCAGGAGTAACTGAAGGTGTAACTGATTGAGTCAATGTTGGAGTTACAGTGGCAGTTTTAGTAACCGTAGGTGTGTTAGTTGGAGTATTAGACGGTGTTAATGTCTGAGTAACAGAAGGACTCACCGTTTGTGTTGGCGTGTTTGTATTTGTCACAGTTGGAGTAACAGTAGAAGTAACTGAAGGTGTAACTGTGTTAGTTGGTGTATTAGATGGTGTTAATGTTTGAGTAACAGAAGGACTCACCGTTTGTGTCGGTGTGTTCGTAGGAGTAACTGTTGGAGTACTCGTAGATGAAGATGTTGGTGTTATAGTATTTGTTGGAGTAATAGTTGCTGTAACTGTCGGAGTCACTGTACTTGTCGGAGTAGAAGTAGGACTTGATGGTGGAGTTACTGATACTGAAATACTTGGTGTGTTTGTTGGTGTATAGGTAGGAGTTACCGTTGATGTTACAGTTGGAGTTACTGATGCAGTCACTGATGGTGTCAATGTTGGTGTTGTTGACGGAGATACAGTCTGAGTTGGCGTGTTTGTATTTGTCACTGTAGGAGTAACGGTAGAGGTAACCGAAGGAGTTACAGTTTGAGTTGGAGTATTAGTTGGTGTCAATGTTGGTGTTACCGAAG
>Ga0222719_10003696_pt1 | contig 13541 bp, 12 predicted proteins | sample C33_34DmetaG_FD_165039 | JGI IMG/M metagenome (GOLD analysis project Ga0222719, IMG submission 165039) | Estuarine water microbial communities from San Francisco Bay, California, United States - C33_34D | ecosystem: Environmental > Aquatic > Marine > Unclassified | place: USA: California...
TGGGAGAGTAGGTCACCGCCTTTCTTTAAAACTAAACCCTCACATCCGTGAGGGTTTTTTTGTGGATTGCATCGAAATAATGGAATGTGGATCAATTAATCCGCCATAGAACGATGTAATTGATAATTGCCAACTCAAATAACCCATCTTACCTGATACCTCTTATTTTTCCTGCACCATTGGATGTTAAATCTGTGTGGGTGGGGTTGCCTTTGTATACGATATTTCCAGATCCATTTGTGCGTGCTATAATATTTTGTCTTGCGACTACCTGAGCATCACCAGAACCTATTACGGATACCTTGGTTTGGTCGGCATTTAGTTTAAAACCATGAAAATCACCGCTTCCAGAAATTCGTAAATCGAGTTTAGATGTGTCGCCAGACAATGTAACATCACCTGAACCTACAATAGTCACTTCTATAGATTTTGCAGATTGGCCGCTTCCTGTGAAACTGCCACTGCCCATGATACTCAACTCTAATTCCGTGTAGGAACCCGAAAGTTCTATGTCGCCAGAACCAGCAATCCTAGATTCTATTTTAGAGGCGTCTATAACCATTGTAGCATTTCCAGAGCCTGATACATTCAGCTTAAATTCATTCGCTTTCAGTGTAACATCAGAGCTCAGATTTCCAGACCCTGCTATGTGGACTTTTGAAATGGATTCAACGGGTACAGTAACCCAAACACCTTTTTTGGTCGATATTTTCGTTTTTTCTTTTATTTTGATGACCAGAATATTGTCTTGAACCTCGACATTTATATATTCATGTAAATTACTGTCTGTGGTAACACTAATCTCACCTTCGCGACCATTGACAATTTCGACGTCTAGGAAGCCTACAACGTGTATAGCGTCATAATCAGATGTGTTAATGGATTGCGTTGTAATATCACCATTGCCAATAGTTTTTTCCTTGTTGAACCATGACTGGGCGTTTGCAGTACTTAAAATTAGTACAAGTGTAAGGGTCGAAATTGTACGAAATAGATGTTTCATAATATTGGGATTTTGTAGGTTAAACTGCACTACAGCGTCTTACCTCAAAATCGCGAATGTCTTAATAAGAGTGGTTTCACCGAAAGATTGAAAAACTCTTTTTATATCAGAAACCAATTGCTTAAAAACATAAATGGGTCTGAGGCAGCGTCGTAATGACAAAATAAGAATAATAAAAATAATTGAAGAGACGGTTTGTTGCAGAAATTACCGATATAAAAACCCCCGATTTAGTCGGGGGCTGATCTGATTTAATTGAAAATTCAAACGACAACGCCTCACGGTATTTGAGTAATTATCGTGATTTTTTGGTTCAAGTTTAAAAGTTTACGAAACTGATGATATTGATCTGATCTCTACTGCTGGTTTCAAAAAACTGATTCATATAACCTAATTCAATACGTATGTTTTTATTAAGGTTATACCCCAAACCACCGTATAGCCGGTTTCTGTCAAAGATGGCAGTTTTTGAATTCAGAAAAATTTCGTTATAGGCTGATAAATAAAATTTGTTATCCTCTGCCTTACTCAATGGCATGGTAGCACCTAAAAAGTATCGAAATCTGAGCTTAAAATCACTTTCCACAAACCGTTGCTCAAATCTGTAACGGTGTTGGAGATTGAGCTGTCCGACACTTTGCTTGGATATGAATTGTTGAAAAATCCTGTGTTCATCTACCGACACCTTGTCGTTTGTGTTTTCTCCGTGGTTTTCAGAATGGATAAATCCATATCCCAGTAATAAATTGATTTTGCTGTCATTAAAACTGTAGCCGAATCCCGTGCGCAGCAACAATTGTTCTAGGTCACCAATAGCATCATAATTGCGATATTGTACTTCGTGATGAAGATTCCATTTGGTGTTGATTTGCTTGTTGCCGATATATATGAGCCAGTTGCCAAGATCACTTTCTTGAGCTTGACCGGAATGAGGTAGTATCAAACTGAAACCCAATAAAGTAAAAATGATGATTTGTGCAATACGCTTTGTCTTCATAGCTTATTCGTAAAAATCCACTACCCCTGAGTTGATATCATACATGGCACCTATTATTTTTATATCACCATTTTTCACCATTTCGGCCAATACGGAACTATCTTTCATAATATTGTCGATGGCCAATTGAACATTTTTAGCAGCCACATTATCTACAAATTCGCGGTTGGATGAATTCCGCAGACTGTTATCTTGAGGCTCCTTGATGGCCTCAACTGCTGGTTTGATTTTATCCAACATTCCGGTTAAATTACCTAGTTTGGCATCGTCACATGCTCCTTTGACTGCACCACAAGCTGTATGCCCTAGTACAACAATGAGTTTGGTGCCAGCTAGCTTACAAGCAAATTCCATACTTCCCAAAATATCTGAGTTTATAAAATTACCAGCAATGCGAATACTGAAAATGTCACCTAAACCTTGGTCAAATACCAGTTCGGCTGAAACCCTTGAATCGATACAGCTCAAAATTGTAGCAAATGGAAATTGACCATCACTAGTATCATTGACCTGTTCCAATAAATTTCTATTGGCTTTTAGGTTGTTTTGAAATCTAACATTACCCGCTTTCAAATAGTCAAGAGATTTTTGAGGAGTCATTGTTGCTTGTGTTTCTCTACTGTGTGCTTTCATGTTTGTGTTATTTAAGGTTTATAATGATTTATACAGTTGGTCTAAGTTTAAAAAATTCGATATAACTGGTTGGATTGTCAATCTCTCCACGTTCTGAGATCAGTTTAATATTGATATTTCTTTCTTTAGCTTTGATTACAAAATCTTCAAGAATTTCTATGATGTCATTATCCAAATATCGGGTTTTTCTTACATCCAAGATAAGGTGAGTATTTGCGGGCAATCCATCCAGTTCTTTTAATATGGCACCCTTATTAAAGAAGGTAACCTCTTCTGCTAGGGTCATTTTAAGTTTATTATCGTCCGTTTCCTCACCCTCTTTGTGTAAGAAGTGAGAATTTTGATAGCTCTTAATGAGAATGACCACAATGCCTACGCTCAGCCCCAGGCCAATGCCATAGAGCAAATCAATGAATACAATACCAAAAACCGTCACTGTAAATGGTATTGACTGCTTCCAGCCAAGATCGTACATTTTTTTGAATAATTCCGGTTTAGCCAACTTGTACCCGACCACCAACAAAATGGCGGCTAAAACCGATAGGGGAATCATGTTGAGTAGTTTGGGAATTACTATGATCGAAATCAATAACAAAAACCCGTGAATTATTGCAGATATTTTGCTTCTTCCCCCAGATTGTATATTGGCAGAGCTTCTTACAATAACTTGAGTTATGGGCAATCCGCCTATCAGCCCGGATACAATATTTCCTGTTCCTTGGGCAAATAATTCTCTGTTGGTAGGAGTCACATTTTTATATGGATCTAATTTATCTGTAGCTTCAACACACAATAAAGTTTCTAAACTCGCCACTAAAGCTATAGTAAAAGCTATAATCCAGACATCAGGATTTGTAATCACACTAAAATTTGGAAAACTAAATTGTCCTAAAAATGATGTTAGATTTCCGGGCACCGGGACATTGACTAAATGTGCTGACGGTATGGCCCAAAAGACATTTGATTTTGTTACTGCATGGAAGATGACACCCACGACTACAGCGACCAATGGTCCTTGTAAAATTTGAAATATCTTACCTTTTTCGGACAATATGCGATCCCAAAATATTAAAATGGCCAGTCCTAAGAATCCAACTAGGGCTGGTCCCGGTTGGATGTAATTGAGCATATTCAACAGTTCAGAAAAGGTGTTTTCTCCATCTGTTTGCACAAAAGCAAAATCCCCTTGAGGATTGGCTGTATAACCAAAAAAATATGGAATTTGCTTCAAAATGATAATAACACCTATTCCAGTGAGCATGCCTTTGATCACAGAAGATGGGAAATAATAGCCTATAATCCCTGCTTTCAATAAACCTAAAAGAATTTGAATGAATCCACCAATCACCACAGCCATTAAGAAATTCTCATAATTTCCTAAGGTCACGATGGCCGATAAAACTATGGCGGCAAGTCCCGCCGCAGGACCACTTACACCGATTTTGGAGCCACTTAGGCTGCCAACAACAATGCCTCCAACTATGCCTGCAATTAAGCCAGAGAACAGTGGGGCACCGCTAGCTAGTGCAATTCCTAGGCAAAGTGGTAGGGCTACAAAAAATACGACTATACTCGCGGGTATGTCGGTTTTGAAATGGGTAAACACTTTGTTCATGAAATGATTAATTCTTTTTTTCAGCAACAAATATATTAAAACTTTTAATAAAGATAGTAATACTATTATAAAAAATAATATAACTTTTATATCTTTGTGCGCTAAGATTGAAATCAGTCATGTGTTTATGAGATTTCAAAAATTAAATTATGAGTGTAGCTATAAAAATAGAGCTTAATGAAGGACTTTATTTGAGAGATCCTCAGGATTCTGAGTTGGGCAGAAATATTATCCAGTATAGTATAGAGCTCATTGATGAACTTGGAATTGAATCTTTTACCTTTAAAAAGTTATCGATAAAGATTAACTCAACCGAAGCATCAATCTACAGATATTTTGTCAATAAACACTTACTGCTACTCTATTTGGTAAACTGGTACTGGGAATGGGTTCAATACCTCATTCAAATCAATTCGATGAATATTGACGATCCAAAAGAAAAACTAAAAATCATTATTCATTCTTTTGTTTCTGCTTCCAGAGAAAACCCCATGGTGGGTTATGTGAACGAGAGTAAATTGCAAAAAATTGTAATTTCCGATGGTATGAAGGTTTACCATACTAAAGAGGTGGATAACGAAAACTCGAAAGGTTTTTTTGGAAGTTATAAAAACCTAGCTCTAACTGTATCTCAAGTAATCACTGATGTGAACCCCAATTTTAAGTATCCTTATGCTTTGGCCACTAGTTTGTTTGAAATGGCTAATAACCATCTGTTTTTTGCTCAGCATTTGCCGAAACTAACGGACATTTCTATTAAGACCAATGAATATAACGAGATGGAAGAAATGTTGTGTTATTTTGTGGACAAGTTGTTAACTTAAAAGTCTCCAACCTGTCCCTCGGTTACCTTAACTACTGGTCTTGTAAAGCAAAGACGCGTTTCAACAGGCCTGTTGTTCTGGCACTATATTTTGATCGGATTTCAGACTCTTCAATGGCTATCATCGTAAAAACACCTTCTAGTGCCTTTGTCGTTACATAGTCTGTCAAATTGGGGTTGACCGTTTTTGTCAAGGGAATAGCGTTGTAACGATTAATGATATTGCTCCAAATTTTGTTGGCACCAACTTCGTCAAAAGAGATTTTAATAATAGGCTCAAATTTTTCGTATAAACTAGTCGATGTCTTCTTTTTCAGGTAGGAAGTAGCTGCGTCTTGGGGACCCAATAGTATGGACTTGGCATCGCTAATAGACAGGGTATTTATGGCGTCAATAAAAATAGGGGTGGCTTCTTTAACGGCATTTTCTGCGGCCGAGTTCAATAGTTTCAATCCTTGATCGGCAAGACTGCCCAAGCCAATATCCCTCAGTGTGCCATCTACTTTTTGTAACTCTTCAGGAAGAAGGATTTTCACCAAGCTGTTTTTATAAAAACCGTTGGAATCAGCAAGTTTTGAAACTTGCTTGTCAATACCTTGATGCAGTGCTTCCCTCAAACCTGCTGCAATTTCAGAATTACCAAGGGCAGTGCTTTGTGGCAATTGGTTAATGACTTGTTGCAGTTCACCGCAGGATATTGAAAAAAGTGCAACACAAACTATTGGCAGATATTTAGATATAGTTTTAGTCATGGCCTGTGAGGTTTAGCATAAATAGATTTAGGATTAATTTCGTTTGAACATACTATCTCCAATTTGCTTGATTCCCTTAAAGCCAATAATAATAGCCGCTAAACAAACGATACAACCCACAATTATCATAGGATAATATAGTGGTTTAGTGGGATTGCCGAAAGCGACATAAAGTAGACTAGGACCTGTAAAGCAACACAGCAAACAAATAGCCATAGTATTAAGTCCTTTATACAGTAGTGTTTTGTCAGTTCTGTTGCTCATCTTCTGAAATTTTTAAAATGGCAGTGCGCACACTGCCTAGATTTTTTAAGTACTCCATTGCCTTTTCTGCACTTGCTCCAGTCGCATACTGGATCATTTTTACACCTCTTTCAACGAGTTTTTGATTACTCATTTGCATATCCACCATCTTGTTACCTTGGATGCGTCCCAATTGAATCATGGCTGCTGTTGTAATCATGTTTAGAACAAGCTTCTGCGCTGTTCCGGCTTTCATGCGAGAGCTACCTGTGACTACTTCTGGCCCTACAACAACTTCGATCGCATACTCAACAATTTGCGCTAATGGGCTACCTTGGTTACAAGTTACACATCCAGTAGCAATACCTTCTTTTCGGCATTGTTCCAAGGCGCCTAGCACATAAGGCGTGGTTCCTGAAGCAGCGATACCGACAACTAAATCCTTAGAGTTGATATTAAATTGCATCAAATCTTTCCAGCCTTGTTTCATGTCATCTTCTGCGAATTCTGCGGCTTTCCGAATAGCGCTGTCTCCCCCGGCAATGATGCCGATCACCAAATCGTGAGGTACGCCAAATGTTGGAGGGCATTCTGAGGCGTCTACAATACCCAATCGGCCACTTGTTCCTGCTCCAATGTAGAACAAACGCCCACCGTGTTTCAATGCGTCAACAACAGCTCTTGTCAATTGCTCGATCTCTGATAATACACCCGCAACACATTGGGCGACCGTTCGATCTTCTTGGTTGATAGTCCGTAACAATTCACTAATGGATTTTGACTCCAATTGATCGTAGGTGGAGGACATCTCAGTGGTTTTTATAAAATCCTTTTTCTCGGACATGTTCGTTTGATCAAGTGTTTATCCAAAATTAAGGAAATAAATACGACTTTCTATTCAATGGTGTATGCTACGCTATGCGCTTGAGATAATCTAAAATAACCAAATGGATAATTGTCAGGGTTAGTGGTGTTGATGCAGTTACCCCTAACGGTAGCTGGCTGAGTAGAAAAAGGACCACCACCAGGATTTGAACTTTGCAGACTCAACAAGAACAGATAGTCATATGCCTGCTTGGAGAGACCATAATTATTGATGGTAATTTGATTTCCGAGAGCTATGTTTATGTCCGCAAAATAAGCAAACGTTTGATTACCATCAATAAATTGGTCTTCATATACCCCAATAGTCAAGTCATCGGGATTATATTCTACGAATTCAAAAAGATAGGCGTTGCCCAATCCAACAGGGTCAGTGTAGAATGCCTTGATTTCAATTTCATCACCCGAAAAGCCGCCAGTTTGTTCGTGCATGACAAAATCGATAGGCGAAACACTTTGCATTACCTCTGAAGCCTCATAAATCTCTCCCAAGTATTGAATTTGCAAAATATAATTTGCTCCAATCTCAGGTATAAATTGATCAGTGTGGTATCTGCCAGTATCTGCTATTTCTTCAAAAAGAACAACATCTCCACTCGAATAAAACACCTTAACTTCTGCACCTGTGGCTGGGGTTATTGCAGCATCAAAATAAGGGGCGGTGAGACTAAGCAAGATTTCTTGGCTGTTTCCTGAGGTGCCCTCAAACCAATTTAAAGAAGCTTCAATAACCAAGCGCGGTTCTGAGCTAGGTAAGTCCAAATCTATGACTTCTTCACATGAAGATATCAAAACACAGCCACACAGTAGGAAAAAATATTTTAGCACGGTCAAAATTTAAAATTATAGGATACAGAGGGAACTATTCCAAAAAGCGAGGTTTTTACTGCCTCGTTATCTCCAGTTTCGTAATTGTCTCTAAAGGCAATAGATACAGCGTTTTTTCTGCCATAGACATTATATATGCCAAAAATCCATTCGCCTTGCCACTCCCTGTTGATGTTTTTCTTTGGGGTGAGAATAGCCGAAAGATCTAGGCGATGGTAGGTCGGTAGTCTAAAGCTATTTCTTTCACCATAGTTGGCGATCGTCAATCCGTTATATTCATATTGTGCATTGGGATAATTCACTGGCTGACCAGTTTGAACGACAAAATTAGTATTGAAAGTCCATTTTTTATTGTACTTGAACTGTCCAATAGCCGAGAAATCGTGTGTTTTGTCATAGGCTGTCCGATACCATTTGCCGTCGTTTATGCCCGTCTCCAAGTTATTTCTGCCTGGAGTTTGTTGTTCAGACTTTGAATAGGTGTAGGCAAGCCAACCGTTCCATCTGCCTTGATTTTTTTTCACCAATACCTCAAAACCATAGGCCCGGGCTCGGCCGTTTAAAATCTCTTGTTCAATAGCATTGTTGGCTACCAAATTGGCTCCATCAATATAATCGATACGATTCTTTATGGATTTATAATACCCTTCTACCTCAAAACTGTACAAGGCATCGACAGTCTGTCGTGAATAACCAATGGCGTACTGGTCTAATAATTGTGGTTTTATGAATGGACCACTTGGTGTCCAGACATCGAGAGGGGTCGGAGAACTCGTATTGGACAACAAATGTAAATATTGACTCATTCGATTGTAGCTTAGTTTGACTGAGGATAAATCATTGATCAAATAAGAGGCCGACAATCGAGGTTCAAAATTATTGAAGCGAGCCAAAACATCCGATTTTTTGTAATGTTGAATACCGATGGGTGTAGCTTTCTGATAAATCTGAAAAACGTCATTAAATAATACAGCCTGACCATTGGCATACACATTCAATTCGGTTTGGCCCAATCGCGTGAAGTGACTCCATCTTAGTCCTGCGTTTATGGATAGCTTTTCCGTTATATTTTTCGAAGCTTCCAAATACAGAGCATTTTCAAAGGCGAATTTTTTTGTTAATTCCTCGTAATTGATCGAAGAGTCAGGCGTAGAGGGTTCTATTATACCTGGGTTAAAACTGTGATAAATACTATTTAACCCAAATTGAAGTGTCAAATCATTGGAAATATAGTGCTTGAAATCGTATTTCAGATTGAAATTCTGAATACCAGATTTCCAATCGAATTCAATTAAATTCAATCTGAGCCCGTAATAATAATCTGAATAAATCAAAGATAAGTTGGAGAACAATTTTTCAGAAAACAAATGATTCCATCTTAAATTGAAAACAGCGTTCCCATAGACATTTCTAAAACTGTCCTCTAAAGACAACACGTCTCGTCCAAAATAACCTGAGGCTAATAGATTGTCTTTTTCACCGAGTTGGTAACTTAGTTTAGTATTTAAGTCGTAGAAGTATGCGACATTTTTATTGTCCGCTAGTGGTAAAAACAAATGGGCGTAGGTGCCTCGACCGGCGAACAAATAGGAGCCTAGGTTTTCTTTAAGCGGGCCTTCAGCCAATAATTTACTGGACACCAATCCAATACCACCATTAAATTGATGCGATTTGCTATTTCCGTCTTTTTGATAGATATCTAAGACAGAGGATAGCCGCCCTCCGTATCTGGCAGGAATGCCTCCTTTGAATAGTTTTAAATCTTTGATAGCATCGGGATTGAATACTGAAAATAGACCAAAAAGATGCGATGAATTATATAATATCGCCTCATCGAGAAGGATAAGGTTTTGATCGACGGATCCACCACGGACATTAAATCCCGAAGAGCCTTCTCCGGCATTGGTTACCCCAGGCAGAAAGGTAATGGCTTTAACCAAGTCTGGTTCTCCCAGTACGGCGGGAATTTGCTTAATAGTACTTGAGCTTAACGAGTTAACGCTCATTTGAGGGCTGCGAATGCTATTGGTTTCTTTGTCGGCTGTAATGACAACCGCCTCCAATTGTTCGGTATCTTCCTCAAGCTGGATGGTTAAAGAGATGTTTTTATCCAGTTGCACGGGTATGCTTTGTGAGGTATAACCTAAAAATTGAACTGTCAGGTCATAAACGCCTTCCTCTATGGTAATGGAAAAGAAACCATATGAATTTGTAATAGTGCCTTTTTGTAATTCGGGCAAATAAACATCTACACCAATCAAGGTCTCGTTAGACTTGACATCTGTCACGGTACCACTTATGGTGTGTTTTATTTGAGACATAGCGTCTGTGCTCATCCCGATTAATATAATGAGAACCCCAACTCTTGTCAATGAAACTATCTTCATAAGATCAGGCCTGATTCAGTATATCATTAAATGTACCACTAGGACGCATTAATTTAGAAATAAGATCTAAATCGGGATGGTAATATCCTCCCATATCAACAGGCTGACCTTGCACGCTCAGCAGTTCGCTTACAATAGTTTGTTCTGAGGATAATAATTGCTGGTATAATTGAGAAAATTCCTTCTTCAACGAGCTATCTTCGTTTTGTTCGGCTAAGGCCTCTGACCAGTAAAGGGCTAAATAAAAATGACTGCCCCGGTTGTCTAGGTGTCCAACTTTTCGCGAAGGAGATTTTCCTTCGTTTAGCAATTTTTCAGTAGCTCGATCGAGGTTAGCCGCTAATACCGCTGCCTTTGAGTTATTTGTTTTTTGAGATAAATGTTCCAAAGAAGCTGCTAAAGCAAGGAATTCGCCTAGTGAGTCCCAGCGTAAAAAATTTTCATCGACAAATTGTTGGACGTGCTTCGGAGCAGAACCTCCAGCTCCTGTTTCAAACAACCCACCCCCATCCATAAGAGGTACAATGGAAAGCATTTTGGCGCTTGTCCCTAGTTCTAATATTGGAAAAAGATCTGTTAAGTAGTCTCTCAATACGTTTCCAGTGACCGAAATGGTGTCGAGACCTTGATTCAACCTATCCAAGGTGTGGCTTGTGGCGTCAGCTACATCCATGATTTGAATGTCCAAGCCTTGGGTGTCTAATTTTGATAAACCCTCTTTTACTTTTTTTATGACCTCTCGATCGTGTGACCGTTTTGAATCTAACCAGAAAACTGCAGGTGTTTGACTCAATTGTGTACGACGAACGGCCAGTTGTATCCAATCTTGTATTGGAGCATCTTTCACTTGACACATGCGCCAGATATCTCCCTGTTTTACGACGTGGTTGATCAACACTTGGCCATTAGAATCAATAATTTGAACCGCTCCATCGCTGGCTATTTCAAATGTTTTATCGTGTGATCCATATTCTTCAGCTTTTTGCGCCATCAATCCAACATTTGGTACAGTGCCCATGCTGGTCGGATCGAAAGCACCATGCTCCTTACAAAAATCTATGGTGGTTTGATATACTGCTGCGTAGGAACTGTCAGGGATTACCGCAATTGTGTCTTGTGGGTTTCCCTTTTTATCCCACATTTTTCCAGAGTTCCGAATCATAGCAGGCATGGAGGCGTCAATTATCACATCGCTAGGCACATGCAAATTAGTGATACCTTCATCAGAATTAACCATTGCTAATTCTGGGCCTTGATCCAGAACTTCTTTGAATGCAGACAGGATGATATCTTTTTCTTCTGTTGACAATGTGTTAACCGCCTTTAAAACACTGTCAAGACCATTGCGAGAATTGGCACCGGCTAGCCTCAATGGTGTTTCAAATTGATTAAACACACTATCGAAAAACACCTCTACAGCATAACCAAATATAATGGGATCGCTGATTTTCATCATGGTAGCCTTCATGTGCAAAGACAGCATTGTATGTTGGTCTTTCGCTGTGCTAATGGCCGTTTTAAGGAAAGCGAGAAGTGCCTGTTTCTCCATAACAGTAGCATCGATTATTTCACCAGAAAGTAAGGACAAACCCGATTTTAGAATGGTCGCTTTACCATTGTTTTCTATGTGAACGATATCGACAATTGTCGCTTGATTTATGGTTATAGATTTTTCATTGTGAGCAAAATCTCCAGAAGACATGGTCATTACAGTAGTTCTTGAGTCTTTTAACCAAGCTCCCATTTGGTGGGGATTTTTTTTAGCAAAATTCTTTACCGCTTTCGGAGCACGTCTATCAGAATTACCTTCTCGAAGAACTGGATTCACTGCGCTTCCTTTGACCTTGTCATAACGTGATTTAATTGCTTTTTCCTTTTCGTTTTTCGGACTGTCCTGGTAATTTGGAAGTTTATAGCCCTGTGACTGCAATTCCGCAATGGCTTCTTTCAATTGTGGAACAGAAGCTGATATATTAGGCAGTTTAATCAGATTAGCATCTGGCTTTTTAACTTCGTGCCCCAAGTCTGTTAAGACATCTTCAGAATGTGTGATTTCGGGAAACGCAGCCAAAATCCGACCTGCTAAAGAGATGTCTTTGGTAGCCATTTCTATACCAGAACTTTTAACAAAGGTGCTGATAATGGGTAACAAGGATTGGGTAGCGAGGGCAGGGGCTTCGTCAGTATGCGTGTAAATTATCTTAGACATAAAATATTTTGGAGGTTTTAGGCTGTGCGAATATACGAATAATCAATCTTTTTGATATAGATCCAAAGCTGCATTGTGTATTCTAAACTAAGTAGATATTAACAAAAATTAGCTCAAAATCACTAATTAGGGTATAAAAAAAGCCCTGCTAGACAGGGCTTTTAGAATATAGGGATGAGTTTAACCTCTTTTTTCTTTAATTCTAGCTTTTTTACCTGTCAATTCTCTGAAGTAGAAGATACGTGATCGTCGAACTTTACCACGGCTATTTACTTCGATCTTTTGGAGTGCCGGCATATTGATTGGAAAAATACGCTCAACACCTACTGTTCCGGACATTTTACGAATGGTAAAAGTTTCCGAAGCTCCTGTTCCTCTGCGTTGCAATACGACGCCCTTAAAGAACTGGGTTCTGGTTTTAGTGCCCTCTTTAATTTCGTAATATACAGTTATTGTATCGCCAGCAGAAAATTCTGGGAATGCTTTTTTCTCGATGAATTCGTCTTGAACGAGTTTTACTAGTTGTTCCATGTCGTGATTTAAAAAAGAATGTACGCTATCGTCCATTCCAACAGGCTGCAAAAATAACTAATAATTGTAATTATGCAACACCATTACATTAATATTTTCAGTCAGTATCGTCAGTCCATAAATCTGGACGTTTGGCTTTTGTTCGGGCTATTGCCTCTGCTTCTCGCCATGCCTCAATTTTGGGAAAATTACCAGAAAACAATAATTCAGGCACATCCCAATTGTTATATGACCTCGGGCGCGTATAGATGGGTGGTGCTAAGAGGTTGTCCTGAAATGAATCTGTCAGGGCAGAAGTTTCATTCCCCAAAACACCTGGTATAAGACGAATAAGGGCATCGCACACCACAGCAGCTGCCAATTCTCCTCCCGATAACACATAATCTCCGATAGATATTTCTCGGGTGATTAGGTGATCGCGCACCCTTTGGTCTACACCTTTGTAATGCCCGCATAAAATGATGATGTTTTGACACATTGACAATTGGTTGGCGACACGCTGGTCAAAAGAATCGCCGTCTGGTGACATGTAAATGACTTCATCATAATGGCGCTCCGACTTCAATTTTGCTATGCACTTGTCAATAGGTTCGATCATCATCACCATACCTGCGCCTCCACCGTATTGATAGTCGTCG
>Ga0222719_10003697_pt1 | contig 13540 bp, 12 predicted proteins | sample C33_34DmetaG_FD_165039 | JGI IMG/M metagenome (GOLD analysis project Ga0222719, IMG submission 165039) | Estuarine water microbial communities from San Francisco Bay, California, United States - C33_34D | ecosystem: Environmental > Aquatic > Marine > Unclassified | place: USA: California...
CTACAAAAATATCTAAATCCAATAGGCATCAATGTAATAGGTCAGTACAATAATTGGCTAGATCCAGTGACTAATTCTAAGACTTGGGCGGTTGGGACTTTAAGCTTATTAACTGCCACTGCAATTTATGGGGCTTCATATGGAGCTTCAACAGCAGCATCAGGAGCTATGGGTTTAGAGGCTTTCTTTAAAGCTGGTCTAGGCGGTGCTGCAGGCGGTGCTGCAGGCTTTGGTACTGGACTAGGATTGCTCAAAATCCAACACCCCTTCGCCTCCTATTACAACAAAGATTATAAAAATCTAGCAACTGATATTATTGATTGGTCTAAACAAAATCCTGTCTCGGCAACTAATAATTGATTTATACTTACGTTTATTGATTTAGAGAGCCATTAAAAAGTAATCATAAGCAAATATCACTGGCAATTTAACAATTAACGCTAATAACTTAAACATAGCTTCAGCTACTACCTATCAATCTAATAACCAAACCACTAAAACTAATAAAACCTTTGCTGTTATAGATAAGTCAATTAAGATTCAGCCTTTTATAAGGCAAATTTTGGCTATAAATTCAAGTTAAAACCTTAAAGTATATCCAATACTCCTGCGGTTTTAACTTAAATTTCTATCTCAAAATTTGTTCATATAAAATGTCTAAATCTTAATTGACTTATCTATAGAAACAATATGAGAGGCGATACAGCTATTGATTACATCAACTCAAATCTTACAGCTAACAATAACAACTTTAGCTTTAACATCAGCAATTAAGCCAGTATAAGTGCTAAAGAGATTGTTGTCAAGAATTTAGGGTCTAACAAAATATTTTTTTTTCATTTTTAACAAAATTTCATTTCATCGAATCTCAACAGAACCTAAAAACTCCCCAGTCACATTCTTTTAACTTGGGATCAATTAATTCTGCTCTAGTTTCTGCTTCATTCATGATTAGATGTTAAATCTTTAAGATTATTCACTAAAAATATCTAAATATTTTTTGTACATATATGACTGACCATATTTAGTATTTTGGTTTTTTAAGGTTAAAATATCCATTGCCACAAACCGATCAATAACTCTTTGAGCGCCAGCTCTGGTGAATTTTGTCCATTGCATCATGATTGCCACATTAATAATTGGCTGAGAATATAATTTTGGCAAAATTGTGGCAGCGCTTTCAGAAGCTCTTTTGCCTAATTTCTGTATTTTACGATGATCTTCTTCTCTTAATAAAGTGATTTTCTCAACCGTTTCCACGGCTTCATTGGCAATTTCAATCACTCCTTCTAAGAAAAAATCAACCCACGCAGAAACCTCACCTTTTGCATATTCTGAGAGCTTCTCATAATATAATTTTTGATTTTTCTTAAAAAATGATGATAAAAATAATATTGGTTTTTCTAAAATTTTTTCTTGCCATAGGTAAAAAGTGATAAGCATTCTGCCAGTCCTGCCATTGCCATCAAGAAATGGATGAATAATTTCAAATTGCGCATGCAAAAGGGCGGACTTAATTATTGTTAAAACATTGTCATTGGCATGAATAAATTTTTCAAAGTCGCTAAGTGCATTATTCATTTCATGAACGGGAGGTGGTACGAATTTTGCATTATCTGGCTTAGTTCCGCCAATCCAATTTTGGCTTTTGCGAAATTCACCCGGATCAGAAAAATGAGTGGCGCGCGCTTTATTCATAAGTTTTTCATGCAACTCTTTAATAAAACGCAAAGACAAAGGAAATTGATCCTTAATAACGCGTTCCATCCCATAATTTAAAGCCGTTATATAATGCAAAATATCATCAACATCTTTGGGAAGATTATCGTTAATATTTGCATCAGCTTCAATTGCATCGATCATTGTTGCCATGGTTCCCTCAATTTGGCTTGAAGAGGTGGCGTCTTTTCTAAGGTACATCAATAAGAAAAAATCAACATCTGGCAGAAGTTTGGTAATGCCATCAAGCTTACCGAGAAGCCTTGTTGCTTCTTCGTTTTTCTTTAAAATTTTTTGATCAAAATTAAATCCTGATTTCGGTGGAAAAACAGCTGGCACAAAGGCTTTAAAGCCAGATGGTTGTTTGATATTTTTCCCAATCTCAATTAATGGCATTTTTATTATATTTGTGGTTTGTATCTATTTTTTAAGATTTAGATACAAACTAAGGTACTTTGTATCTATTTGTCAATAAATGAATACAAACTTTATAACTCGTTATTAAGATGCCGGTATTAATCCATGCACAAACTAAGTTAATTTTAACCGTAGACACTGTTAACTAATTATTTCATTTTATTATTTTGGCTAGTTTTTGCTCTTTTTTTTGTAAAATTTTTCAAAATATGACCTGATATTTTTCAAAATTTTGCAAAAAAATCGCTAAAAACTATCTCAAAAACTAAAACAAAATAATTAGTTAACAGTTCTAGTAATAGTGCTTAATGTTAAGCTGGCTTTGAAAAACAAAAGATAAAAGTAAATTTATGAAGTTATAATTAAAATGGTTTTTGTATGGGTTAATAAGGCTTAAAATTAAGATCAAAATTCAAAGTTCATTGCAATTAGATAATTAATTATTAAACACCGTAGTTAAGGGTTTGTAATAATAAATCCCACCTAAAATAGCAGTGTCTAACTATTTTTAGCATATCTAAAAAATGAAAATATTATCTAAATGAATGAAATTGATAATTTAATCAAAGAATTAGTTAAATTTAGAGATGAAAGAGATTGGCAAAAATTTCATGATCCAAAAGATTTAGCTATTGCTATTAGCTTAGAAGCATCTGAGTTATTAGAAAATTTTTTGTGGAAATCATCTAAAGAAGCAAGTCTAGAAAAAGTAAAGGAAGAGTTGGCAGATATATTTTGTTATGCACTACTTATCGCTGAAAGCTATAATCTAGATGTAAAAAATATCATCTCTGATAAAATCAAAAAGAATCATCAAAAGTACCCAATTGAAAAGGCTAAAGGTAGTAATAAAAAATATAATCAACTATGAGCCTTTCTGGAATTGAGATAGTTAAATATAAATTTTCAGAAAAAATAAATCAAAGTCTAAGTAATAACTTTTTTGCCCAGAATTTATGGCCAATTGTCTATATAATTGAAGGAGGCGTCAATAGCCAAAAGAAAGTTGCATATGTAGGTGAAACCGCAGATTTATTTTCAAGAATGAATGCTCACCTTAAAAATGAATTAAAAAAAGAGTTAGATTTTATTAATATTATCACATGCGATAAGTTCAATAAATCGGCAACTCTTGATGTAGAATCAAATCTGATTAAATATATATCTGGTGAAGATGACTTTAAATTACTCAATGGCAATTTAGGCCTAGCAAATCATAACTATTACCAAAAAGAAGAGCTATATTGGGAAATATTTAAAAAAATATGGGATCAATTAAGGTCAAGAGGAGTTGTAAAGAGATCGATTGAAGATATTGAGAATTCTGATATTTTTAAATATTCGCCCTACAAAAGTCTTAATAAAGATCAGGCTGATAATCTTTTAAAAATATTGCAACAACTTGCCAAAAAAGACTCAAGAAAAATTATTATTGAAGGAGGGGCGGGAACTGGAAAATCAATTCTAGCTGTTTTTTTATTTAAGTTACTTTCAACAAATATTGAAGATTTTAGTTTTAAAGAATTTGGCGCCTTAGAGGAAGAAATTATAGATCTTGTTAAGGAGGTCAAAAAAAACTATCCCAATATAAAAATGGGATTGGTTGTTCCCATGGCATCTTTTAGAAAAACATTAAAAAACACCTTCAAGAATGTAAAAGGTTTAAACCAAAATATGGTAATAGCGCCATCAGAAACCGTTAAAAGTAAATATGATCTTTTAGTTGTAGATGAATCGCATCGATTAAAAAGAAGAATAAATCTCGCAAACTACAAATCTTTTGACGAGGTTTGCAAAAAACTAGGATTTGAACCTGAATCATCAACTGAGCTAGATTGGATATTAAAACAATCCAAAAATACTATTTTGTTCTACGATGAAAATCAATCAATCAAACCAACCGACATTCCATCGACGAAATTCAAAAAATTAATTAGCCAAGACAGTATTTTGCTAAAACTGAATTCTCAATTTAGGTCTAGGGGAGGTGATGACTATGTGCAATTTGTTGATTCTTTATTGAAAAATCATTTAAATTTTCAAGGTGCAAAATTTAACTCTGCAAAATACAGCTTGTTACTTTTTGAAAGTTTGGAAGAAATGATTGAGCAGATAAAAGAAAAAAATAATCAATATGGCCTATCAAGAATTGTGGCTGGTTTTTCTTGGGAATGGATATCAAAAAATAATAAAGATTTAAAAGATATTAAGATTGGTGATTGCGAGCTAATGTGGAATAGCGTTGCTCATGACTGGATTAATTCTAGCAATTCAATAAATGAAGTTGGTTGTATTCATACAGTTCAAGGATATGATTTGAATTATTGTGGCATTATATTTGGCAATGAAATTTCATACGATCCCATCAATAACAAAATCATCATTAATCCAGATAATTATTGCGACAAAAACGGTAAGAACACAATAAAAGATCCCAAAGATTTAGAAAATTATATCATTAACATATATAAAACCATGATGTTAAGAGGTATAAGAGGAACTTACATATTTGCGTGTGATCAAAATCTGAAAAAATATTTTGAATCATTTATCAATAAATTTGAAAGCAAAATAATCCCAAATCCGTCATTAGAAAGTGAATTAATGTTGCTAGATCGTGATGAAGATAATCTTGAAGAAAAAATGCTAGCGCACTCAAATGTGCATGAATCTTCTTCTTCAGGGTTAAATTTATCACGAGATGGTGGCAGTAATTCACTTTCTAATGACGGATTTGGGATTATTGTACCCAAGATTGTTTTTTTAACCCATGACATTAAGCCATTTTTAAACTCAATACCATTTTATGATCTACGAGCAAGTGCCGGAAGTTTTAGTGAGTTGCAAAATATTAGTGATGTAAAATGGGTTCAAGCTCCCAAAGATATTAAGATCAGTCAAGATTTATTTGTTTGTCAAATTGAAGGCGAATCAATGAATAAGATAATTCCCAATGGATCTTACTGTCTTTTTAAGAAAGATTTGGGGGGAAGTAGAAATGGTAAAATAGTCTTAGTTGAAAGCTTATCGATAGAGGATTTTGAATTTGGATCTCGTTACACAATAAAAGAATATCAAAGCGTTAAATATGAAGATGAAAATGGGTGGAGACATCAATCAATTATTCTTAAACCAAGATCCAATGACTTAACTTACAAAAATATTGAATTAAACGACAGTAATCAGGAAAAATTTAAGGTTGTTGGTATTTTTGAAAGAGTAATTGCGAACAGTCAATCTTAAAAATTTTTATGAAAAGCCTAATAATAGATGAAAAATATCAGAATTTAAGGCTGGATAAGGCTTTGTGTCGTATTCTTGATGTTTCTTTTGCTTTGTCGCAAAAAATAATTCGCCAAAAAAAAGTTAAAATTAATGGCAAAAATTGTCAGGCATCACATAAATTAGAGCAGGGGGATTTGCTGGAAATTTGGTATGAGCTTGATTTGAGAAAAATTTCAGCGACTAAAAAATCAAATCTAACTAAGGCACAAATCATTAAATTTAAATCTTACATTATTTACGAGGATGATAAAATTTTAGCGATTAACAAGCCTTCAGGATTGGCTACGCAAGGTGGCAGCGGCATAACAACATCAGTGGACGATTTCGCGCGTCAAAATTCTTGGCAATTAGTACATCGTTTGGATAAAGATACAAGTGGGTGTTTATTGATTGCTAAAAATAAGGAAATTGCTGATTTATTGACCCTACTATTTAAAAGTAAAAATATTGACAAAACGTATTTGGCCTTAGTTAATGGCTTACCAAATAAAAATTTTGGGCAAATTGCCATTCCTTTGCGCAAAAAAATTCAAGGTAAAAATGAGAAAGTTATGCCAGATTTTGAGCAAGGTAAAGAGGCGATCACTAATTTTAAAGTTTTAAAGAAATTTACTGATTACAGTTTGGTTGAATTAAAGCCAATTACGGGTCGAACTCATCAACTTCGCGTACATATGAAAGAGCTTGGCCATGCAATTATCAATGACGTGAAATATGGTGGTAAGGTAGTTTTAAGAAAAGATATTAGCAATCGATTGTGTCTTCATGCGCAAAGAATTACTATCAATGATTATTTTGGTCAAAAATTGCAGATTAATGCGCCAATACCGAAAGAGATGGGATTGTGATGTTTAAACGATTAATCAAAATTTTCTGTAATTTCTTACTGATGATGCAATTTATTGTTCCAGAAGGTTTGGCGCTGGACAATAATAATGATTATGAAAATTGCCAAGAAGTCTGCGTTAAGCTAGAATTTGATAAGGACGGCAATCCGCAAGTTAAAATTAAAAATGCTACTCCTTATCTAATTTCGACAATTGTCTATTTGGGACCAGATGAATATTTGCAAAGTCCACAATTTTTTCCGCAATATTTTGTGATCAATCCACAAACTATTGCTTCAATTAAAAATATTAAAGTTAAGCCTTTCGACCAATCAGTTTCGGGAGTGGTAACTAGAAAATACAGCAGTAAATTTTCATGGAGCTATGGCGATTACCGGGTAAAATCGAGTAATTTTGCTTACAGCTTGCCTTATGAAAAGGGAAAAAAATACAGGGTCGGTCAAAGTTTTGATGGTGAATTTTCGCATCAAGATAACAAAAAATATGCCATTGACTGGAATATGGCAATTGGTACTAAAATCTATGCAGCGCGCGCAGGCTATGTCATAAATATCCAATCCCAATACAAAGACGCTGGTACCAATAGAGAATTTTTTGCTGATAAAGATAATCATATCAGAATTTTGCATGATGATGGCACGATTGCCAGCTATGCGCATTTAGATTATGATGGGGTTAGGGTGGCTAAAGGCCAAAGAGTTGAACAGGGACAGTTTATTGGATTGTCGGGTAATACAGGCTATTCGACGGGTCCACATCTACATTTTGATATTTCAGTGCCGCAATTTGTTGAAGAGGGAATTAGTGGTGTGACAATCCCTTTTAGTTTTAGTAATTGCCAGATGCAAAACTTTATCCCACAAGCAGGGATCGATTACGAGAGCTGTTGATTAGATTTGCAAAATAGACAAGACCTTTGCACAACCTCGAATTTAGGTAATTTTGTCGTTATTTTGATTTTTTAAATTCACGTATATCAAGATACGCTAAAATTTAAAAAATAAAAATGCCTAAAAATTACTCAAAATTCTAGGCTGTGCAAAGGTCTTTAGACAGATTATTATCAATCTCCCTGATCAAATCTCATAAAATTTCTCAAAATTTGATGCTTAAGCAAGAAATTTATTGGGACGTTTAAGTGCTCCATTTTCTAAAGGCCTCATTGAGGCAGGAGGTAATTTTTTTTGATAATGTTCAAGGGGTAATCCAATTCTTTCCACTATTTTAGCAGTTTTTAATAGTTGCTCAAAATTTTCGTCTGGAGTTAAGTCTTCGAAAGATTTATCTACAAAAATATTACTTAATACATCTTTAGCATCGTTACAATCTGTTTCAATGAAATCTTGAGTAAATTCTTTATATTCGATCAGGTTTATGAAGCATTGTGTAGTTATAAAAATTTCTGACATAAACTCACTCTTTAAAGCTTCGTCTACTAATTTACTATTTAGCAAAACCTCTTGTAATTTTTTTAAATTATTTGCTAGAAAAGTTAGTTTATTATCGTCAACAAATTCGCTAGAACCTTCTACATATTCAATAAATTCTTTTAAAAAATAACCAACATCTACTCCTTTTTGAATCCAAGTGTCAAATAAAGCCTGCCTCTTTCGAGAATCGTTAGATTCAAGAATTTTTCTAAATAGAAATTCTGAATTTTCTTGACCACTTTGAGTTTGAGAATATTGGTTTAGGAATAAATATTTTATGTGTTGATCTATTTGCTCAGGATTTAAGTTGTTAAATGTTTTAGTAAGAACTGCTTTCAGTGTAAGGAGTTGAAATTTTATGAGACTGGCGCTTGGATCAGAATGATCGGTTGAATTTGTTAATAATTCGCCTAAATTATTTATTTCATCATTTGTAAATGGCATAAAACTAGATTTGAGTTGCATAATAACCCAAAATATTTGCCCAAAGATCATTTTCGGATAATTTATCAAGCTTTGGATCGTCTTCACTTACAAATCCTCTAATCTCAAATAAAAAAACATTTAAATCTTGGGCAAGATTTTGTGATAAAATACACTCTACCTCAAAATTTACTTGTTGTAAAATTTCTTCAACCTGATTGGCATCTAATTGATTTTTTGTTTCTAAATATAACAAGGTAATATCATCTTGGCTTGGCTCAACTTCTTTTATAGCTACACAAAATAATTCATGATCACTAACTTGACTTTTGACAAATGGAAGCTTGGCAAAAATTTTTATCTTACTATCAGCCAATAACTGCCACCAAAAATCATCATTTTTTGGTACCGGCAAAATCCCAATTCTTATTTTTTTTGCTTCAATATCGGCAATTAATTTGCGTACTTCTTCAAAAGCAAAAATTTTAAACTCACTACTATAATGATCACTAATTAAATATTTATAATCAGTAATTTGTTCTGGATTATATAGACCAATATTTACATCTTGCTCGTGAAGATTGGCAGCTGAGATAATTTTTCGCCAAATTGCAACTAAATGTGATATTGGATAGCGACTATCAAGTTTCTTGGTAATATCTTTTATCATATCCGCCTCGCGATTTGATTTGATGAAGATATTGTTGCCACTTTCTCTTTTTAAAATCGCCACCTCATCAACAATATCCATTCTTTTGGCAAGCAAATTGATGATTTGATGATCAACCTCATCAATTTTTTGGCGTAACTCTGGTAATTTTGAATGAATAATTTTACTTTTTTTTTGAGAAGGCATTGTTACTATTATTAATTGTTTATTTTTTTAAGATAAATCTCAGCTAATGAAAATTAAATCAAAATTTGGTCCAAAATTCCAAGAATTTGAAATTGGTAATATTGTTTTTTTAGCTAAAAATAAACCACTTAAATTGCAAAATGGTAGTGAAATTAGCAATTTTCCCTTAGCTTATCAAACCTACGGTAAGCTAAATAAAGATAAATCAAACGCAATTCTCATCTGTCATGCTTTAACTGGTGATCAATACCTATCTTCGCCAAACCCAGTTACTAACAAAAAAGGTTGGTGGGATTTTATGGTTGGCTCTAAAAAGCCTATAGATACTGATAAATATTTTGTAATTTGTAGTAATATTATTGGTGGTTGCATGGGTTCTTGGGGTCCAAAAGAAGTTGATCCAGCAACCAAAAAACCCTACGCTATGGATTTTCCAGTGGTAACCATTTTTGATATGGTTGAAGCGCAAAATTTATTAATTGAGCATTTTGAAATAAATAAACTTTGTGCAGTGATCGGAGGTTCTACCGGAGGAATGCAAGCTTTAGCTTGGTCAATTTTATATCCACAAAAAGTTGGAATTGTTGTTCCTATTGCTTCTTCTTATCATCATAGTCCACAAAATATTGCCTTTCATGAAGTTGGTCGTCAGGCAATTATGGCCGATCCCAATTGGCAAGGTGGTCAATATATAGTTAAAAAAACATATCCAGCTAAAGGTTTGGCGGTAGCGCGCATGACAGCTCATATTACATACATGTCACAAAATGCCTTGCAAAAGAAATTTGGTCGAAATTTGCAAGACAAGGATTCTCTTGCCTTTCAGCTTGGTAAAGAATTTGAAGTAGAAAGCTACTTGCACCATCAGGGTTTTAGTTTTGTTAATCGCTTTGACGCCAATTCTTATCTTTATATTACTAAAGCAGTTGATTATTTTGATTTAGAAAGTGATTTTGATGGCAAACTAGCCAAAGCTTTTATTAATTTCTCGCAAAAAAATAATGATGGCAAATTTTGCCTAATTTCATTTTCTGATGATTGGCTTTTTCCAAGTGATGACATGAAAAAAATTGCCAAGTCTCTTATTGCTTGCGGTATAGAAGTTAGTGCTATTAATATTGAAAGCTCAGCAGGTCATGATTCTTTTTTAATTGAAAATGAGCCATTAAAACAAACAATAGCTAGCTTATTAAAGAAATAAATATGATGCAAAATATCGGTGAAAATATAGTAAAAAAACACATCAGATATGATCTTGAGATTATCTCGCAACTAATTATGCCCAAAAGCAAGGTTCTTGATATTGGTTGCGGCGATGGTCAATTGTTAGAATTTCTTAAAAGCGAAAAAAATGTTGAAGGTCAAGGTTTAGAAATTTCACAGCCACTAGTAACCAAAACTATACAAAGAGGTATTTCGGCAATTCAAGGCGATGGAGAAACCGATCTTGAATTTTACCCAAATCATCATTTTGACTACGCAATTCTTGGTCAAACCATTCAAGCAACCAAAAATCCAAAAAAAATGTTGCTAGAAATGCTGAGAATTGCTCGATATGCAATTGTCTCAATACCCAATTTCACCCATTACAAAAATCGCCTGCAAATTATGTTCAAAGGCGTAATGCCAGTTAATGAAAATCTTCCTTTTACTTGGTATGACACGCCAAATATCCACTTTTGCTCGATTAAAGATTTTGAGAATTTATGCGCTGAGCTTAATTTTAAAATTGAACAAAAAATATTCCTAACCTCCAAACATAAATTAAATAGTTTGCTTAATTTTAATATTTTGCCCAATTTTTTTGCTGAATATGGTATTTTTCTTATAACGCGAGATGAAATTGCCGCTTCGACTCAAACAGAGTTTGTTTTTAGTGATAAGTTGAAGCAAAAGATTAGTTTGGGTCTGGCAGCTCCAGTAGCGCAAAGCAATAATTATAATGATAACTAAAATATTATTAATATTAAGTTTAGTATCCATTTTTGCTTGTGCTGATAACAATTACTCAACTCGAGTCGAAGGCACTCATCTAAAAACATTTAGTCATCTTGCGCAACTTAGCAATAATGTAGGCAAAAATAATCGTCATCAAAGCAAGTTTGCCAAATCAAAAAAGCCAAGCGAATATTTAAAGATTGGCGTAAAACATAAAAGAGAAATATCAAATTTTAGCAAATTAATTGAAGATATAAATCAGGAATCAAAAAATGAGTATGTTGGAAATAATCATTTAGATGACTATCAAGACGATTATTATGATGTTGAGGTTCATTATCAAGATGATGGAAGTCAAATCAATAAATCAAACTATAAGGGTTATTACAAAATTGGTAGTGAGTATAAAATTTTAGGGCAAACCTATCAACCGCAAGAATATGATAGCTTTCAAGAAGTTGGAATTGCCTCGTGGTATGGTCCAAAATTTAACGGACAATTAACTGCCAATGGCGAGATATTTGACATGCACGATCTAACTGCAGCTCATCGCACCTTACCATTGCCATCGGTTGTAAGAGTTACTAATCTTGATAATAATCGTAGCGCCATAATTCGCGTTAATGATCGCGGCCCATTTGCCCGTGATCGCATTATTGACTTATCAAAAAAATCAGCTGAAATTCTTGATGTTATTAAAAAAGGCACCGCTAGAGTTAAAGTTGAATTTTTAAAAGATGAGACCCAGCAACTTTTAAAGCAGTTGGGATTAAAATAATAGGATTTAAATTAAAATGAATTACAAAAATAAAAATCTTGATTTTTCAAAGTTAAAAGAACAAACCAAGTTGGTGCGCGGTGGTTTAGCTCGCTCAAATTTTGGCGAAACTTCGGAAGCAATTTTTCTAAATTCTGGTTTTGCATACAATTCGGCCGAAACTGCCCAAAGCAGATTTAACGGCGAGGCACCGGGCTATGTTTATTCGCGCTATTTAAATCCAACCTTAAAAATGCTGGAAGATAAGTTATCTTTGCTTGAAGGCTGTGAATCGGCTTGCGTAATGGCTAGTGGTATGGCAGCAGTCTTTGCCTCAATCATGTGTCAAATAAAAGCTGGTGATCATTTCATCGCATCACGTGTGCTGTTTGGTTCTTGTTTTCATATTGCTACTAAAATTTTGCCAAATTATGGAATTGAAGTAACATTAGTTGATGGTACTAGTCAAGAAGAATGGCAAAACGCTTTTAAACCAAACACTAAAGTTGTTTTTATTGAAACTCCAGCAAATCCTAATCTTGAAATTCTTGATATTGAATTTGTAGCTAATTTATGTAAAAAACACAATGCTAGCTTAATTGTTGATAATATTTTTGCTTCACCTTTTAGTCAAAAGCCATTTGAGTTAGGTGCTGATATTGTGGTTTACTCAACTACCAAGCATATTGATGGTCAGGGTCGAACTTTGGGTGGTTGTGTTTTAGGCAAAGAAGAATTTATCAAAGAAATCTTGCTACCTTTTCATCGTCATACTGGCCCAGCTTTGAGCCCCTTTAACGCTTGGATTATTCTCAAATCGCTTGAGACTTTTAATTTGCGCATGAAGCAACATTGTCAAAATGCTGAAAAAATTGCTAATTTCTTAGAATCTCATCCAAAAGTTAAAAAAGTTTTGTATCCAACTCTTAAATCTCACCCGCAATTTGCCATCGCCCAAAAACAAATGAAAAATGGTGGCGCGATGTTGGCTTTTGAAATTAACGGCGATAAAAATGATACTTTCAAATTTATGAATAATTTGCAAATTATTGATATTTCTAATAATTTGGGCGACGCTAAATCGTTGATAACTCATCCAGCAACTACCACGCACTCAAATATTGAGCCTAATGAGCAACTTAAAATCGGCATTACGCCAGCAATGTGTCGTCTCTCAGTTGGTTTGGAAGATGTAGATGATTTAATTAATGATTTATCTCAAGCTTTAACTAAAATTTAATCAACTATGCCAAGTTTTGATATTGTTTCCAAAATTGACTTACAAGAAATTGACAATGCTGTTAATTCGGTTCTTCGTGAGCTAACTAATCGCTATGATTTTAAAGGTGCTCAATTTTCAATTGAGCTAAAAAAGCAAGATAATTTGATTTTGGTTAACGCCCAAGATGATTACAAATTAAAAGCCATTCAAGATTCCTTAAAAGTTTATGCCACCAAAAGAGGTATTGATGTTAAAGCCCTTGATTTTCAGAAGGAAGAATCGGCCAGTGGCAATTCACTGCGTCAAGAAATTAAGCTAAAAAACGGGATTGACCAAGAATCGGCTAAAAAAATCACCAAAAAAATCAAAGATGCCAAGCTTAAAGTTCAAGCTTCAATTCGTGGCGAAGAAGTTAGAGTTGAAGGCAAAAAAAGAGATGATTTACAAGAGGTTATGTCTTTTGTAAAAAAAGAAATCAATGATTTACCTTTACAATTCATTAATTTTCGCGATTAGTATCTTATAACAAAATTCATCACACGCTACGCTTAAAGTGTTGACATCTAATTTTAAATGATGGTGGAGCTAACGAGATGGCGCATATACATGCTTGCAATATTAATATTTTTGTAAATTCGCTTCACT
>Ga0222719_10003699_pt1 | contig 13536 bp, 25 predicted proteins | sample C33_34DmetaG_FD_165039 | JGI IMG/M metagenome (GOLD analysis project Ga0222719, IMG submission 165039) | Estuarine water microbial communities from San Francisco Bay, California, United States - C33_34D | ecosystem: Environmental > Aquatic > Marine > Unclassified | place: USA: California...
TTGTCGGTGGATAATGATGATGCTGGGAATGCCGTTGCTGATCGTATGGCTAAACTATTTCCTAATAAAGTATATCGGGTTCCCCATGACAAATACAAAGATGCTAACGAGTTCTTACAGAAAGGCGCACAAGCAGAATTTAAGGCAGCATGGTGGAATGCACGAAAACACACACCAGAAAACATCCTGAATACTACAGAACAGTTTCTGTCGTTATATCATGATACCCCAGAGCATGTTTATGCAGAGACTGGTATTCAAGCATTAGACGACAAGATCTTAGGTCTTATGCAGGGTCACTTCACTGTGTTCAAGGCACCTACAGGTATTGGTAAGACAGAACTGATGCGGTATCTTGAGTATCAGATGCTATTGCAAGGAATACCTATTGCTGCGTGGCACCTAGAAGAGACTAAACTACGATCTCTTCTTGGTTTGGTGTCGTATCATTTAAACGACAACCTGACACGTAGGGATTTAATTGACTTGAAAGGACGAGAGGCTGATGTTGTAGAGGCAATTAGAGACCTAACCAAAGATGAAAACTTCTACCAGTTTTTCTTGGGTGATGGTCAAGGTGCTGAGGAATTGATCGACCAGATCCGTTTCTTTAGTCAAGCCTGTGGGTGTAAGTTTGTGTTCTTTGAGCCTATCCAAGATGTAATCTCAGGATCATCTGAGGAAAGCAAAGAGCAACAGTTGGCTGATCTATCAGTGCGCCTGTCTAAACTTGCTGCAGAATTAAACGTAGGTATTGTTTCTATTGGTCACACCAATGAAAATGGTGACTTTAAGTATTGTAAGATGATTGGTCAACGTGCATCAGTTATCATCGACCTGTACCGTGACAAAGAGGCACAAGACCTAGCAGAACGAAATACAACGTATCTTAAGATTGAAAAGAACCGACCATCGTCTGAGGAAGGTCACGCAGGTAAGATGCGGTTCAACTATGATACGTTCACATTACGAGAGGTAATCTAAATGAAACAGTGTAATAAGTGCAATGAAACTCTAACTCTTGATAACTTCAATAAGCATCCTTATAATAAGGACCGCCTTTTCAATGTTTGTAAGGTTTGTTACAGTAAAGGTGAAAATCTAAAAATTAAACTTAAACTTGGTTTCTCTATGTATAAACCTGATAGTTGCGAGTGTTGCGGTAATAGCGATGTAAAATTAGACTTGGATCATTGCCATGATACTGGCATGTTTAGGGGGTTTATTTGTAGATCCTGCAATAAAATTATTGCCATAAATGGTGATACATACGAATCTCTTGTAGATTCAAATGTAGACCAGTTATATCTGGATTATCTACACCTTGCTAACTACAGAATGGGTAAAATTGTATAATGCCAGTATTTGACATCGAAACAGACGGTCTACTAGACGAAATGACCAAGATCCATGTGTTGTCGTGGATGGGTGATGATGGTAATGTACAGCACACACATGATTATGTGGCAATGCGTATCTTCTTTGAAGAGGCACCAGTGTTGATTGGTCACAACATCATTAGGTTTGACATCCCCGCAGTGGAAAAGATCCTTGGTATTGAGGTGAAGGTCCGTCTGATCGACACTTTAGCCTTGTCGTGGTATCTAAATCATGACCGTTTACGTCATGGTCTTGAGGGCTACGGAGAGGACTATGGAGTGCCTAAACCTGTCATTAAGGACTGGAACACTCTGACACCCGAAGAGTATGCTCACCGCTGCAACGAGGACGTTAAGATCAACACACGCCTGTATCGTGACTTGGACATTAAGCTGAACAAGTTGTATCAAGACGACGAAGAGAAAAACAGGTTCGTAGATTATCTTATGTTCAAAATGGACTGCGCCAGAGAACAAGAGACCCTACGATGGAAATTAGATGTCGAGAAGGCTAAGAGTCACTTAGAAGAATGGGAAAGGTTGAAAGATGAAAAGATGGAAGCCTTGGCTGATGCTATGCCAAAACGTGTACTTACTACAACCAGAAACAAACCCAAAGTCATGTACAAAAAGGATGGTACACTTTCTAGTCACGGCGAGAAATGGGTGGAGTTATGCAAACAAGAAAGACAACCACTTTCATCATTATCTCTCGTGGTCAAGTCAGGGGAAGAACGAGCAAATCCTAATAGTGTGGAACAGGTCAAAGATTGGCTCTTTTCTCTGGGTTGGAAACCTCGAACCTTCAAATACATGAGGGATAAGGTAACAGGTGATGAACGAAAACTGGAACAAGTACGCAAGGACGGAGAACTCTGCCCATCCGTTAAAGAGTTGGTTAATAAAGAACCAAGTATTAGTCTTCTTGATGGGCTGTCTGTTCTTACACACCGTATTGGTGTTCTCCGATCAATGGTTGAAGCAGAAGACAATGGATACGTGCAAGCAACTATTGCAGGGTTCACTAACACCCTCCGCTTTCGTCACGCCAAACCATTGGTCAACTTGCCATCAGTTGATAAACCCTACGGAAAAGAAATCCGAGGATGTCTGACAACACCAGAGGGTTACACATTGTGTGGTGCTGATATGACATCACTAGAGGATACGACAAAACGTCACTACATGAAACCACTAGACCCTGATTATGTTACAGAGATGTCTAAGGAAGGGTTTGACCCACACCTTGACCTTGCCAAACACGCAGGTGTCATCACACAAGAGGACATCGACAAGCATAACTCAGGTGAACTTAGCCTCAAAGCACTACGCAAGAACTACAAGGTGGTTAACTACAGTGCCACATATGGCGTAGGAGCCGCTAAACTGGCCCGTGAGACGGGTATGACTAAGAATGAGGCCCAGACACTGCTAGACGCATTCTGGTCACGTAACTGGTCAGTACAGAAGGTGGCAGAGGGTTTACGTGTACGTGAATTGTTTGGCTCTATGTGGTTGCAGAACCCTGTGTCTAAGTTTTGGTATAGCCTACGGTCAGACAAAGATCGTTTCTCTACACTGAACCAAGGTACTGGTGTTTTCTGTTTCGACAGTTGGGTCAAAGAATGTCGTAAGATGGGGATACAAACCATAGGCCAGTTTCACGACGAGATTATTGCCCTAGCAGAGGAAGGTGAAGAAGATGTCGTAGAGAATAAAATGCTGTTAGCAATCAATATCCTAAACGACACCCTACAACTTAATGTAGACCTTGGTATTGATGCACAATTCGGTAAGACATACGCAGACGTACATTAGTGAAATAATTTTGCTAAAGTATGTTACAAACCCTGAAAAAAGTAGATATATATACATACCAGCCACAACAAAAGGATACCCGACATGGCTAAATACACAATGGAAATGGTTCTAGAATACGCAAAGGTCTTTGAGCAAAATGCTGATATGGGCGACGCTGAAAGTAGCCAAAAGTGGTTGCGTGATCTAGCAAAGAAAGGTGGACAGGCAGTCGTAAATGCTTACTTCACAAGTCAAGAACAGATCGACACACTGGTAGGTGAAGGTTTTGAACGTATAGCCCTGAACCCTAACACAGGGCAAGAAGTTGATCGTATCAAGACAACAGATAAACCCTTTGGGATTGGTCAATACTTACAACTCAAACGTCTTATTAGTGACATTAAAGAGGTCAAAGACCGTAAGACAGGCCAGTTTGTTGAGGTTGACTATGGTGGGCTACCTACAGTCGTTGACCTAACAGAGGGTCGTGAGAACAAACGTCTGTGGGACTACGAAGCGAATGGCCCATTGGGTAATGGTACACGAGCTTTGGTTCAGTTTGAGATCTATAATGGCCGAACTGTACGTCTGTTGAATATTGGTGTGTTGGAGCATGTGGCTTATGAAGAAAGTCAAGGTAGCGAAGACGATGAACTGTTTAAGGTGGCATAATGAATATTGATCTAGAAGCCTATATGGACAAGGAACAAGATGGTTACGATGGTTCTCTTCGTATGTCTCGTCAGGAGATTAGCGACATCTACCAACTTGCGAACTTGTTTCAAGAATTTGCTGTCGCTGCAGGATTTACCTACATTAAAGCTGTAGGTTTTGAAAAGGACGACGAAAGCATCGTTTGGAGTGACTTCTAGTATGAATGGAAAAGTGCTGATCGACGGTGACATAATTGCCTATAGAGCAGCCTTTTCTACCCAAGACTTAATGCCCAAGGATGCAACGGATAAGGTGGAAGAGCTACTCCAATACATCCTTGAGCAGACAGTTTTGTTTCCAGAGCCAGATGACTATCAGGTTTATCTGACAGGTTCAGGGAATTTCAGGTACGACATAGCAAAGTCGCATGAATACAAGGGCAACCGAAAGAAAACAGACAAGCCAACACATCTACCGCATGTACGACAGTATTTGATGGACAACCACAACGCTATTATGAGTAATGGTGAAGAGGCTGACGATCTTATAGCAATAGAGGCAACCCGACTTGGGCCTGATACCATTGTCGCTTCTATTGACAAAGACATGCTGCAGATACCTTGTCGTCACTTTAACTTCAATAAGAACCTTTGGACTGAGGTTGACGAGTGGGAAGGTCTTAAATTCTTTTATAAGCAAATCCTGATGGGTGATGCAGCAGATAACATCGTTGGTTTATATAAAGTAGGCCCAGTTAGGGCTGATAAGATGTTGGATGGTGCAAAAACTGAACAGGAAATGTATGACAGATGCGTCGCTGCATATAGCAATGACGAAGATCGTGTCATAGAGAACGCAAGACTACTTTGGCTACGAAGGCAAGAGGACGAACTATGGCAACCACCAAATATGCGATAAAGCATGGCTACCGATCAGGTCTAGAGGACAATATATCCCAAGACCTTAAGGAACGTGGTGTCAAGTTTGAATACGAAACCTTCAAGATTAAATATGAGGTACAGGAAAATAGGACATATACACCCGACTTTATCCTTCCCAATGGCATCATTATTGAGTCCAAGGGGAGGTTCACCACCACAGACAGGAAAAAGCACCTATTAGTAAAGAAACAACATCCAGATCTTGACATCAGGTTTGTTTTCTCTAATTCTAAGGGTAAGCTGTATAAGGGATCAAAGACAACTTATGCAGACTGGTGCGAAAAGCATGGTTTTATGTATGCAGATAAAAGGATACCTGACGAATGGGTAATTTAAACTTTAAAGTTCACCGTGTCTTAGATGACCCCCGTGAGGATGAACAAGGGACATGGTGGTTATTGTGTTACATCGAAGACGTAGACGACCAAGAAATGTTTGACGATGAATTGCCTTTCAATGATCTGGACTCTGCATACAAATTCAAACGTCACTTTGAAACCTCAATAGATCCTATTGTATTGAGTTTTGAGGTTGAAGAGGCTTTTAAGGGGCATTGAATGGGGAAACGGTCAGACTTTACTAGGGTGGCAAGAGACTACTACCCGACACCTATAGAGGCTGTAATCCCCTTAATAGACCATCTCCCACAGGGTAAATTCGACTATGTTGAACCTTGTGCAGGAGATGGTCGTCTTATCAGACACATTACGGAACTTACTGACGGTCATGGTGATTGTATATACGCATGTGATATAGAGCCACAACACCCTGACATTGTACAGCATGATGGCCTTGATTTAGACTTTGGTGGTTATGAGGTGATGGACTACTGCATAACTAACCCACCGTGGGAACGTAAGTTCTTACATCAATTTATAGAAACATGGTTGGACATCTGCCCAACTTGGTTGTTGTTTGATGCAGATTGGATGCACACTAAACAGTCAGCCGTACTGATGACCTACTGCACTAAGATAGTGAGTGTAGGCAGAGTTAAGTGGATCGAAGGGTCTAAGAATACAGGTAAGGATAATTGTTGTTGGTATCTGTTTGATAAAAACGACATGAGTGCCACACAGTTTTATGGAAGGTTGATATGATGATTAACGAGACAGACTTAGAAGCGTGGGAATACTACAACGAGGTCTACAAGAACAAGGCTATGAGCCTTAATGAATACCAGAAGATGGCAGCTAAGACAGCAATCTACAAGTCTACACATGCTGTCCTGTACCCTGCCCTTGGATTAGCAGGTGAGGCAGGGGAAGTAGCAAACAAGATTAAGAAGATGCTACGGGATGACGACTTTGATCGTGCTGCTATTGCTGCAGAGATTGGTGATGTCTTGTGGTATATTGCTGCACTGTCTCGTGACCTTAATATTGACCTGCATGATGTTGCAATGCAGAACCTAGAGAAATTATACGGACGTAAATCACGAGGGACACTCGGTGGAAATGGAGACAAACGATGATTATTAAAGGCCCACAGTGGATATGGCGATTTCTAAAGTACATTAATACTTGGCGGTCTCACCGTAGGGTTATCAAAGAGCTTAACATGCTTAGTGACCTAGAACTTCGTGACATTGGTATTAACCGTTGTGACATTGACCGACTGGTCTGGATGAAAGATGACTTGGAAAAACGAGGATCAAATGTCAAATAATTACCTACCAACAGACTACCAATCATTCATTCACACATCACGTTATGCACGTTGGTTAGATAAAGAAGGTCGTCGTGAGAGTTGGTCAGAGACAGTTCAACGGTACATGGATAATGTAGTACGACCAAAGCTAGGTTCTGACACTTACGTTAAGGGTATCGAAGATGCCATCTTGAACTTAGAAGTTATGCCATCTATGCGATCCGTTATGACTGCAGGTCCAGCCTTGGAACGTGACAATACGGCAGGTTATAACTGTTCTTATCTTCCAGTGGATGACCCTAAGTCATTTGACGAGGCTATGTTCATCCTGTTGTGTGGTACTGGTGTTGGGTTCTCTGTTGAACGTCAGTTTGTATCTAAACTGCCAGAGATTCCTACACTGTTCAAGAGTGATACAACAGTTGTGGTTAAGGATAGCAAAGAAGGTTGGGCTAAGGCACTACGACAAGTAATTGCTTTGTTGTATAGTGGTGAGATCCCTAAGTGGGACACCTCTGCTGTACGTCCTGCAGGTGCTAGACTGAAGACTTTTGGTGGTCGTGCTAGTGGCCCTGCACCTCTGATTGACTTGTTTAACTTTGTCACCCGTATCTTCGCAGAAGCCCAAGGCCGTAAGTTGTCATCTATCGAATGTCACGACATCATGTGTAAGATTGGTGAAGTTGTGGTTGTAGGTGGTGTTCGTCGTTCAGCTATGATTAGTTTGTCTAATTTGTCTGATGATCGTATGCGTCATGCTAAGTCAGGAGACTGGTGGACAAACAATCCACAACGTGCATTGGCTAACAACTCTGTAAGCTACACCGAGAAACCAGATAGTTTGTCGTTTATGCGTGAGTGGATGGCACTGGTGGAATCAGGCTCAGGTGAACGTGGCATCTTTAACCGTCAAGCCTCTATCAAACAAGCATCTAAGAATGGACGACGTGATGCATCCTATGAATTTGGAACGAACCCTTGCAGCGAAATTATCCTCAGACCGTACCAGTTCTGCAACCTCACAGAAGTCGTTGTCCGTGCTACAGACAATATTGAGGATCTGGAACGGAAAGTTCGATTGGCTACAATACTTGGAACTATACAGTCTACATACACCAAGTTCCCTTATCTGCGAAAGGTGTGGCAACGAAATACAGAAGAAGAACGATTGCTCGGTGTGTCTCTCACGGGGATAATGGATAACTCACTCTTGACCACAAAGAATGCGGGTCTGGATAAAACACTAGAAAGGTTAAAAGATGTTGCTGTTTCTACTAATAATGAATGGTCTGAGCGCCTCGGTATCCCTGTTGCTGCTGCTATCACTTGTGTCAAACCTAGTGGCACTGTCTCCCAACTTGTTGACTCTGCTAGTGGGATACACGCTCGTCACAGCCCTTATTACATTCGTACTGTCCGTGGCGACAATAAAGATCCGTTAACACAGTTTATGAAGGATCAGGGTATCCCTAGTGAACCAGATGTGTTTAAGCCAGATCAAACGACAGTGTTCTCGTTCCCAATTAAGGCACCAGACAAAGCTGTAGTTACATCTGACTTAAGTGCTATTGACCAGTTGGAGATGTGGCTGATGTATCAACGTCATTGGTGTGAGCATAAGCCATCCGTGACAATTAACGTCAAGGCTAACGAGTGGTTTGAGGTAGGTGCATTTGTGTATGAACACTTCGACGAGATGTCTGGTGTATCATTCCTGCCCTATAACGAACATACTTATCAACAGGCACCCTATCAAGAGGTTGGTAAGTCAGAATACGAAGAGCTTCTATCGTTCATGCCAAAGTCTATTGATTGGTCTAAGCTGTCAGAGTATGAGAAAGAAGACAACACATCAGGTAGCCAAACACTTGCGTGTTCTGGAGACTCATGCGAAATCGTAGACCTAACGTAGGTTCTCAAAAGTCGCCCTGTGTAAAGGTCTGTCGTATTGATGACGATGGCTTTTGCATAGGGTGCAAGAGAACTCTTGACGAGATACGAGATTGGATGATAATGTCTGATTATGAACAGGGTAAATTATTGCACGAGTTGAAGTGGAGACAACATGTGGGTAGTAATAACTAGGGATCAGTGCAACTTCTGTGACACTGCTAAGGCATTACTAAAAGGAAAGGGATACTCTTATACAGAATACAATGTACAATCACCAAGTAGCAAATGGGTGCTATCTTTATTAAAGCAAGCAAATATAAAGACTGTACCACAAATCTTTAACCCGAACGGTACTCATATTGGTGGGTATACAGAATTGAAGGAGTGTCTCATTGAAGGGTGTCCGAAAGAGTTTTAATCGTGCTTTGTATGAGGCATACGACGAGAAGGCCAAGAATGCATTAGTGTCGTTCTTAAAGAACAAGGATCACACTATTGTGAATACCGAAGAGAATTACTATGTAGATGTTATCTCACAAAAGCATGGTTATACCTACTTCAATGAGGCAGAGGTCAAAGTTGCATGGGATGGTGACTGGCCTGAGCATTGGACTGAGATCCGCATCCCCGCAAGGAAACAACGTCTACTAGATAAATATGAAGGTACTAATGGTGTTCTTAACTTTTATGTGTTTCGTAAAGATCTTAAGCAAGCGTGGCGTATTAAGGACACACTCTTGACTGAGGAAAGTCTTAAAGAAGCTAGGGGACGAAATATCCGTAAGGGTGAATTATTCTTTCATATCCCATTCACGAAAGCAGAACTGGTTACTTTAGATGGATGACTTCCCTGAAAAGCCAACAAGAAGTAGACGTAAAACAAACTATAAGGGGGCTAATGCCAAGGCAACGTCTGGTTTAACCCCCAAGACGGACAAACAGAAAGAGCTACTAGATGCACTCAAGAGTTATCAGCAAGTCTTTATCCTTGGTCCTGCAGGGACAGGTAAAACCTACGTTACAGCAACCTATGCTGCAGACCTATACACCACCAAGGAAATAGACAAGATCGTCATCACAAGACCTCATGTGGCTGTCGGTAAAGAGTTAGGGTTTCTCAAGGGTGATCTAGAAGAAAAGACTAAACCTTGGGCATTACCTGTTATAGACGTATTGGAGAAACACCTTGGCAAGGGGGCAGTGGAAACAGGGATCAAGAATGGCAACATTGAAATGGCACCTCTGGCACTTATGCGTGGGCGTAGCTTCGATAATGCCTTCATAATTGTCGATGAAACACAGAACATTACAACGCATGAACTTAAGATGCTCTTGACCCGTGTAGGGGAAGGGACGACAATCGTACTCAATGGTGATGTACAGCAATCAGACCTTAAAGAAGCAGACGGATTATCTAAGGTTATCCATCTAGCTAAGAAGCATATGATGTCTGTACCTATTATTGAGTTTAGTGTAGACGACATCATCAGATCTGACATATGTGCTATGTGGGTCAAGATATTTATGAAAGAGGGACTATGACAGATAATGTAAATCAACCCGCACACTACGGACAAGGTGCTATTGAATGTATTGAGTACATCAAAGACTTTCTTAACGACGAGGAATTGATTGGGTACTACCGAGGGAATGTAGCAAAATACCTACACCGATGGCGTTATAAGAATGGTGTCGAGGACCTCAAGAAAGCCCGATGGTATCTAGAAGCACTTATCCAACAGCAGGAACGCAAATGACCCTATACGAAGGAATAATCATAGTTAACCTAATCATTACAGCCTTCCTAGCTTACAAGTATGGACAATTAAAATCTGAGATAGAGGTGTTGTATGAAGGCGTAGCTATGACAATGGCCCATACTGGTATGACACAGGCTGAAGAAGACTAGACGAAGTGTATTAGCACAAACACAAAAAGACCCCTGAGTCCACTTAAGGATTCAGGGGTTTAGTTTATTTAGAGTATGGTTATTATTGTTTACGTCTAAACAGAGACATTATACCTCTGCCTATCTCTGAGGGACTAGGAGCAAGCCACCCAAGTATCAATAATATTAATAGTAAAGGATCTATCTCAGAAATGTTTGTAGTGCTGTTATCTTGCTCTATGCTCTCTACAGGGCCTTCTGGATTAAGCACAGGTCTTACACTACGGTCAACATTTGTTGTCACACCTTGGTAGTTTTCTTTACCAACTTGAGTATTAGCAGCAACATTAGGACCACCCCCGCCCAGTAGAAATGAGGGTATCTGACTACAACTACTTATCAGGGTTATTAGTAGTATGGTTGACAGTATTCGCATTTTTACCATTTACATATATCCCAAAGAAACCTGCACCTGCACCTACAATAACAGATACAAAACCTGCTTGTGCATTGGTAGGATCTGGTAAAGCCATAAACCATGTTGTCGTTTTATAGAATGCAAATCCATACAATGTTATAATCATGCGTGGCCATATGCGCCACTTATCCAACCACTCTGGTGTTATAGACATTTTCAGCTATCCTTCTATTTGTAGTAATAATAAGTATCTTACCGTTCTTATCATAAACGTAATACTTATTACCAATCTTTTCCATTACTTTGTACTAATCCATATAAAGAATGCTAAAGCACCTATACCAGATAACAGAAGTAAGATTGATATAGCCCAAGTAATAATAGCCTCTTGGATCTCAGCCTTACGGTACTCGTGATCTCTCTTTTGTTTACGGATCTTAGCTTCAGTCCGTACCAGTTCTTCCCAAGCGGGTGGACCATATACAAAGCTGATGTGTTGTCTTAGTTCCTCACGCATAGCATCTGCCTTACGCTTGGCATTCCAAACCTCTAGAGCTTCTGCCTCTACAGAACCACCAAGAGATTTCCACCACGGTGGGTTGTTTACCCTCTTCTCAGCTTGACCTAAGTCTGACATGGCACTAGCCCATTGGGATAATTGACCATGCATATCTTGTAGATCACGACCTACCTGAATACCCTTTTTGATAGCATTAAATGCTACAGTGGCACCAGAGATAATTGTAATAGGGTCCATTATCTTTCTCGCAGCGCATGTTCTATACTGTCGAGCTTGTTAAAGATTGCTTTAATGGTTTCTTTCATCTCTTTCATTTCCCTGTCGTAGGAAACTCTAGAGCTTTCTAGTTGAGATTTAAGTACAGCTATTTCCGTTTCATGTTTATTGGCTCTAGAAAATAGATGCCACACTACGATTATGACAGGTGCTACTAACCACTGCATTATAATGTCTATCATCTCGTACATACTTATACTAACTCAAAATGTGGTGCATCAATAAAGGGACGTTTCCCTTGGCTACGACGAAGGTCTATATACTCATTCATTAGATCTTCTGCTGTACCATTCCAATCATTCAAGTTCTTATGCCATGCAGCACCCCAGCGAATGGTCACACCTAATTCTTTAGCAGCCTTAAGCATTGCATCAGCTATCTCGTCGTATAGGTTTAGTTCCCAACGAATGCCATCACAGTACGCTGCTAAGTCTACAGCATTACCCTCAAGATGCTTTGATTTCATAGTCTGAGATGCACCTTTAGCTACAAGAGCCTCTTGTTCTTTGACAGTTCGTAGACCACAGATCACAGAGAAGTCCTGCTTAGATAATTCAATAGCACGAGAAACAACCGCCACTAAGTCTGGGTTTACACCCTCTAGTTTCTGTAAACTACGTGTACCAAGTTTATAACTCATTTCTTAGTCCTTTTATTTTATATTAGTTCAATCTAGAGGTTTCGGCCAAAAACTTTTTCATCTGTCGGGTTCCTTGTTTATAGAGATTGCGGTAGCAGATACTACGCCACTGATCCATATATTGTTCCGTTGTTCGTCAATGATGCAAGGGCTGTTCCACTAATAGCTGCGCCCCCAGCACCACCGCCACTAGCCGCAGCACCCCAGCCACCGCCACCGCCGCCAGCGTTACCTTGACCATAAGCACCAGTATTACCACCAGAGCCCCCATTACCACCTGTTGAGTTTTCACTATTAGATCCCCAACCAACAGTACCAGACCCACCTACACCAGGGAGTATGCGGCCACCGCCTCCACCACCTTCAGCATCGTGAGCTCCAGAGCCAGTAGCAGAAAACCCACCACCGCCTCCACCTGCACCACCACCAGCGGCACCAGTCACAAACCCGTTGTCTCCTGCGTTTCCACCAGCCTGACCGACTGCACCACCTGAACCGCCTGTTGTTGTTCTTGGTGCCCAACCATTTGACCCATTACCACCGCCAGCACCGCCGCCGCCGCCACCGCCACTGCTTCGGCCACCGCCGCCACCGCCAGCAATGAACGCCCCAGAAGCATTTACAAGAGTAACCCCAGTCGCACTATTAACTATAGCAGGTCCGCCATTGTTCCCACCACCGTTCCCACCACGTCCTATAATGTACCCATTATTCTCAATAGCAAGTAAACCACTTAACGAACTAGAGATCGTCAATCCACCAACCGAGGTATTATCAGACCACAAATAAACCCCACTAACTACAGTCAGCTTAACAGGATCAATACCATTCCAACCCTGTGTAATGGCGTAGTTGTATATGTTTAATTCTTTGTAGTTGGATGACATTACAACATTGAAGTAGGTTACAGCATTATAGAAGTCCTCTAGGTCAATCAAACCACTTGTGGGAACATTCTCGTTAAATGAGATAGTGTAATTCCCACCACGATAATACTCAGACAGGCTGATTGGGTTTTCACCGCCTAACTCAGCCTGAATTTGTGCCAAAGAGATTGGGCCTGATCCTTGTAATGGCATTAGATTATTCCGTAGGCTGTAACGTTTCCAACAACAGTTAGGTCACCAGAAGACGACAACTTCATTTTGTTTGACCCACTATAACTGAAAATTAGGTCATTACCAGAATGTTGTATTTCCCAGTCTCCAACCATCGGGTGGAAGTCGCTATTTGCGTCATCCATGCGACCAATAACAATCCATGCAGAGTTTGCAGCATTACGGATTTTAAGCTGGTCGTTTGTCGTGTCAAACCAAAGCATATAAGCTACTGCTGAGATTGCAGTGTCAGTAGCCCCAGAATGAAGTGTCTTCAGGGCAGCAAGGGAATTGTTAATCTTCCCCTTAGCTGCTACTGCTGTTTCTGTTCCGATAATTGTTGAGTAGTCTTGTGACATTAGTATGATACCTCGGCGTAT
>Ga0222719_10003703_pt1 | contig 13532 bp, 10 predicted proteins | sample C33_34DmetaG_FD_165039 | JGI IMG/M metagenome (GOLD analysis project Ga0222719, IMG submission 165039) | Estuarine water microbial communities from San Francisco Bay, California, United States - C33_34D | ecosystem: Environmental > Aquatic > Marine > Unclassified | place: USA: California...
ATACTCGGCAGCATTTGGTGGTTGAGAGCGTACTTCAACAGCGCCGAGAAGCGGACCATGGAATTTTTGGAATTATGATCGAAAGCCATTTAGTCGCTGGGAATCAGCCATTGAAGCCGAACCTGTCCGAGCTCACGTATGGACAGTCGGTCACTGACGCATGTATCGGTTGGGCCGAGACAGACGAGTTATTATCCTTAATGCATCAGGACTAGAACTGATTTGCAAGCCAGTACAGCGAGGCCGCGAGGCATGCTGAGGCGGGAACAGTGATAATCCAAGCGCTGGCAATCGAGACAATAAAACGACGTCTTACGAGTTTGCGTTTCGAGCGCCCACTATTTTGATTGCTGTAAATGGCTTTGGCTTGATTTGGCGGGCGCTCCAAGAACCGACCAGAGCGCGTAGGACTCTCAAGAAATTCGCGCAAAAATCCAACGCCGAAAATCGCACCGATTGCGATGTGAGTGGAGCTTACGGGGAGCCCCAGTGTGGTCGCAATCAATACCGTGACAGCTGATGATAGTGCAACACAATAGGCTCGTGCTGCATTCAACTTCGTGATTTTTTCACCCACCGTTTTGATGAGTTTCGGACCAAATAAGGCAAGTCCTAGAGCGATACCAACGGCACCTACGACCATGACCCAAAATGGGATTCCAACCTTAGATTGAATGGCTTCTGTATCGTTGAGTGTTGAGACGATGGCCGCTAGAGGGCCAACCGCATTGGCGACGTCATTTGCCCCATGAGCAAAACTGAGTAAAGCGATACCGATGATGAGCGGGAGATGGAAAAGTGAATAGATATCTCGTTTTCTATTTGAGAGGCCTACTGCTTTTATTGCGATGTATGGGCGTGATGCGACCCAACTAACTACTGCTGCGACACATGCGACTAAGATAATCGCATTACCATCTGCTTTCCAAATTTTCTTGAGACCCTTCGTCGCCATGTAGGCTGCTAAAGCCCCCATCATTAGCCCAATTAAAATTGGGACCCAGGTCTTCGCACTTTCTATTCGGTTGTACCGATATAAAATGCGGTTTTTGATTAAAAACAGCAGGCTTGCCGCGATCAAGCCGCCTATCACTGGTGAGATTATCCAACTCGCAGCGATTTTTCCGATTGTTGGCCAATTCACGACCGCCATTCCAGCAGCAGCCATACCTCCACCCAGGACTCCACCCACGATCGAGTGTGTTGTCGAGACAGGGGCATTTAAGGCGGTTGCCAAATTGATCCAGAGCGCAGCGGCGAGAAGTGCGCAGACCATTAATGTTCGGAATGATTCAACAGAGAGAGATTCGTCAGGTGATATGATGCCTTTAGCAACTGTTTTGACAACGTCGCCGCCTGCGAGCAACGCTCCAGCACTTTCGCATACCACAGCAATTAGTATCGCAGTCCCCACTGAAATGACACCGCCACCAACAGCTGGCCCCATGTTATTTGCAACATCATTCGCACCAATATTGAGTGCCATGTAGCCACCGATGACGGCTGCAATAATCAATAAGCTGAGTTGACCCTCAGGTGCTGAGACAGTCTGGCTAATCACGAATGCGACGAGCAAAAGGAATGCGAGAGCTAGACCAAATGTGTACATTGGAAATCCGCTAGATGACTGATTCACAGATGCTTTTTGAGCTTGTTTGAGATCATTGATGTAGCGGTTGCCACCTGAACTGCTTTGATTTTCATTACTTGGATCAACGGGTGGCATGCAACTGTTCCCATAGCTTTCGTTAGTTGTCATCAGACTGTAACAAAAGGTAGGTCAAAATGCGCTTCGAAGTCGGGGAGTACCTCGAAACTTTTGTGTGACTCGTTAAACAATTAGGAGTGCCCATGTTTACTCGTATTACAACAGCTGCAGCCATGGCTGCAGTCATCAGCTCGACAGCGGTAGCGCGCGACTACATCAGCATCGCCGGATCATCAACAGTTCTTCCATTTGCAACGATTGTTGCTGAGCGTCTCGGACGGAACGTTAACCAAAAAACACCAGTCGTTGAATCTGGCGGTTCTTCTGTTGGCAAAAAAGGTGTTTGTGATGGCATCGGTACACAGTTTATTGATATCGGTAATGCGTCTTCGCGCATGAAGACAGCTGAGCTTGAGTACTGTGACAAGAATGGCGTGAAAATTACCGAGATCAAGGTCGGTTATGATGGAATCGTGGTTGCTAACTCCAAGAAAGCAGATCGATTGAAAATCTCTCTTGCAGACCTCGGTAAAGCCTTGACTGCTGAAGTACCAGTTGATGGAAAGATGGTCGCAAACCCATACAAAAAGTGGTCAGACGTGAACCCAGCTTTGCCAGCGATTGAGATCCGAGTTTATGGCCCGCCAACAACTTCCGGAACACGTGCATCATATGCTGAAATCGTGAATGAAAAAGCATATTGCGGCAAAGATGCTGAAGCCAAAGCCGCATTGAAAGCTGCTGGCAAAAAAGCCAAATCATGTCGCGCGATGCGGACTGACGGTGCATATGTCGAAGCAGGTGAGCAGGACAATCTGATCGTACAGAAGCTGCAAGAAGATACAGGTGCATTTGGCATCTTCGGTTTCTCTTACCTTGATCAGAACTCTGACACATTACAGGGTGCTGAACTCTCAGGTGTTGTGCCAACTTTTGAAGCAATCGCGGATGGGAAGTACAAAGCGTCTCGTGCACTGTTTTTCTACGTGAAGCATCAGCACATTGGTGTTGTACCGGGCATCGAAGAATACATGACTGAGTGGACCAAGCATTGGGATGAAGACAGCGTACTTTCTGATGCGGGTATGATTCCAATGCCACAAGCTGAGCGTGATGAAATGGCTGCTCGCATGAAAAATCTTCCAGTGTTGGTTGCAGCTGATCTGAAGTAATCAACATCGGTTGTTGATAATCCTTTGACCGAACGGGACAATCCGTTCGGTCTTTTTATGTCTGAGGAAAAATTCGCGTGTCTTTTACGAATTTGATGCTGACAGTACTAGTGATAAGTGCTTTGTATTTTATTGCTGGTCAGCGAGTCGCTCGAGCGTTGAGGTCAAATAATGCAGGGAAACTCCATTCTTTGCCTCATTATCACGGGGTATGGGCTGCGGTCACCTCTGCTCTTCCCGCACTGTTCGTTTTATTGACGATCCTGATTGGCAAGGATCTCTTGTTTCAGTTTTGGGCTAGGGATTATTTTCCAGAGGACGTTATGAACGGTGATACTGTCGATCGGGCGATTGCATTAGCAAAGGTATCGAACGTCATAAACGGCATCAGTTTTGGTGAGGTCGAACCTTGGGTTCAAGCTGCAGGCGATGCTTGGATCCGATGGGATGCTAATGCGATTGTCGTCGCAAATTCCCTCGTCTTAGCGGTTTCACTTGTCGGTGGCCTTTTGGGGTATCGCAGAATCAACTTGGCATTCCGTTCGCGTAATTACGTGGAACGGATTTTGACCTGGATGTTAATCGGAAGCTCTTTGGTCGCGATTTTGACAACTATCGGTATTGTGTTGTCCGTTCTGTTCGAATCAATCCGTTTCTTTAAGTTAATTCCGCCTCAGGATTTCTTATTTGGTCTTGAGTGGAATCCCCAGTTTGAAGGGGCTGAGCGCGCTGGATCAGGTGGTGGAACAGCGACTTATGGGATGGTTCCGATGTTTGTTGGAACATTTTTAATCTCAGCAATAGCACTTACTGTTGCGATACCTATCGGGCTATTTAGTGCAATTTATTTGGCTGAGTATGCAACTCCGAGAATTCGTGGAATCGTGAAGCCACTACTCGAGATTCTGGCGGGCGTTCCTACAGTTGTTTATGGATTTTTTGCAGCCTTAACAGTTGCTCCTTTCGTCAAATCTGTTGGTGAGTCAATGGGCCTTGAGGTTGCTTCAGAGTCTGCTTTAGCTGCAGGTTTGGTTATGGGCGTGATGATCATTCCATTCATCTCATCACTATCGGACGACGTGATTAATGCAGTCCCCCAGTCATTGCGTGATGCAGCATATGGACTCGGTTCGACGCGTAGCGAAGCCGTTCGCCAGGTTGTACTACCGGCAGCGCTTCCTGGAATCGTCGCTGCAGTCATTCTCGCAGTATCACGTGCTGTGGGTGAAACCATGATCGTTGTGATGGCTGCTGGCTTGGCAGCTAATTTGTCATTCAATCCGTTGGATGCTGTTACAACTGTAACATCCCAAATTGTGACGATCTTAGTAGGGGACCAAGAGTTTGAGTCGGCTAAGACACTGTCAGCATTTGCGCTGGCATTAATGTTGATTATTACGACGTTAGCGTTGAATTATTTCGCGTTACAAATCGTTAAGAAATATCGAGAACAGTATGACTGATCGTACGTATCAAAGACTGGATCCTCAGCAGGCGGCGGAGCGTGTTAAAGCATCCATCAACTTACGTAAACGGAAAGAGACGCGTTTTCTATGGCTGGGAAAAACCGCAGTAGCCATTGCGTTAGGTTTTCTTGTTTTGTTGTTCGCTGGAATCTTAAGTAAGGGAATTCCTGGACTGTTTCAGTACTACGTGACTCTGGACGTGCGACTTGACGCACGTCAGTTAGATCCAAGCGGCCAGATGACGGTCGAATCGCTTGCTGGTGGTGACTTTGATGGTGCGATTTTAACATCCTTATATGAGGCTCTTGGTAACCCAGAAGGTCGGAAAGAAAAACGTGAGGCGCGGCGTCTGATTTCTTCGGGGTCGAGTCAGCGATTGATGAACTATGTACTAGATAATCCAGAGCAATTAGAGTCCATGGTTTCTATTCAATTCGCCGTTGATGATGATGTCGATACTTTTCTTCGAGGTCTGATTTCTCGTGAAACGCCAGAAGCAGATCGTCGCATCAGTGATCAGTTGATTGGCTACATTGACGCGTTAGAGGCTGAGGGCCGCATCAGCTACGAAATCAGTGATTATTTATTTTTCGGCTCTGCATCCCGTGATGCCGAAATGGCTGGTATTCGAGGCGCGTTGGTCGGCTCAATTTTGACACTATTAGTATGTATCGTTATTGCCTTTCCGTTGGGGGTTGCGACGGCTGTTTATCTGGAGGAAATGGCTCCAAAGAATCGTCTCACCGAAATTATTGAAATCAATATTAACAATCTTGCGGCAGTGCCTTCGGTGGTTTTTGGCATCATGGGTCTCGCTATCTTTATTGTTGCTTTTGGAATGCCTCGTTCGATTCCACTGGTTGGAGGTATCGTTCTTGCGTTGATGACTTTACCCACAATTATTATTTCATCTCGGGCTGCAATTCGCGCAGTACCTCCTAGTATCCGAGATGCTGCTTTGGGAGTTGGCGCATCAAAAATGCAAACCATCATGCATCATGTGTTGCCGTTAGCCATGCCTGGCATGCTAACCGGAACAATTATTGGTATGGCACAAGCCTTGGGTGAGACAGCGCCACTTCTAATGATTGGCATGGTTGCATTTATTGTTGATGTGCCGGGGGGTGTCACTGATCCTGGCACGGTCCTTCCGGTGCAGATTTTTATGTGGGCCGATTTTGCAGAACGTATGTTTGTTCAAAAAACCAGTGCGGCAATTATCGTGCTGCTCGCGTTCCTAATCAGTATGAATGCGGCGGCGATTTTGCTTCGTAAAAAGCTAGAACGACGCTGGTGAGGGGATTAAAGTAATGGAAACAATAGTGAGTGATTCGATGGTCCAGAACACCAACCAAGTAGAGGGTCGAGCTGTCCCTGAGAAGACTCTTGGCGAAATTCAAGTTGATAACCCACGAATGTCTGCCAGAAACGTCAATGTTTTTTATGGCGAGAAACAGGCTATCGATAACATCAGTCTTGATATCGGTATGAGTCAGGTTATTTCATTCATTGGCCCATCCGGATGTGGCAAGTCGACTTTCCTTCGATGTCTGAATCGAATGAACGACACTATTGATATCTGTAAGGTTGATGGTGAGATTAAGATTGATCACCAGAATATCTATGATCCAGCGATTGATGTTGTATCATTGCGCGCTCGTGTCGGAATGGTATTTCAGAAGCCGAACCCGTTTCCGAAATCAATTTTTGACAACATCGCTTATGGGCCGCGAATTCATGGTCTCGCGGCAAGCAAAGTCGAGCTTGATCAAATTGTTGAATCGTCATTACAGCGCGCTGGGCTGTGGGAAGAAGTTAAAGATCGGTTAGATCAGCCTGGCACCGGCCTATCAGGCGGACAGCAACAACGGTTGTGTATTGCTCGGGCGATTGCAGTCAGCCCAGAAGTGATTTTGATGGATGAACCGTGTTCTGCATTGGACCCAATTGCAACAGCGAAGGTCGAGGAATTGATCCATGAGTTACGTGAGCAATACACGATTGTCATCGTAACGCACTCAATGCAACAAGCGGCGCGTATATCGGATAGAACAGCATATTTTCACCTTGGCAAGCTGGTCGAAGTGGGAGATACAAAGCAAGTCTTTACGAACCCAAGGCACGAGTTGACACAGGACTACATTACAGGACGATTCGGATAAAAATGAACGACTTAAATGACGATTTCTTTCGACATATTTCCAGTGAGTTCAATGAGGAATTGGAAGCTCTGAGACGGTCGATCTTGGAGATGGGTGGACTTGTCGAAGAGCAATTGAGAGCTGCACTCCAATTTTATTCTACCCAAGACTCATCCCTACTCAGCAAGACAGATGAGATTGAGAAAAAGATTAACGCAGCCGAAATCGATCTGGATGAGCAGGTTGAAACTCTTATCGTGAGGCGACAACCAATCGCCTCGGATTTGCGGCTAGTGCTTGCTGTGTCAAAGATCGTGCGTGATCTCGAGCGCATGGGAGATGAATTGGAAAAAGTTGGCAGTCTTAGTCTTGAGTGTTTTATGAGCGGGAGCGATGTTGGAGTTACTGAAATTCAACAGATAGCCGAGCAAGTCGCTAAGATGTTGAGCGAATCTTTGAATGCGTTTGCCAGATTGGATCTTGATCTTGCGAGAGAAATCTTCCAGCGTGAGCGTGAGGTCGATAAGGTATATCAATCTGCCCTCAGGGCTCTTGCAACATTCATGATTGAAGATCCAAGGAATATCGGACGTATACTTAATATCGTCTGGATTGCGAGATCGTTAGAGAGGGTCGGCGATCATGCTACTAACATTGCCGAATATGTCATTTATTTGGTGCAAGGCGTGGACGTTCGGCATCCAGCAGTTAATCAGAATAGTTTTGACTAGTCGGATGCGCTCTATCGTGAGGGAAGATGCATTGAATGCATGTTCCCTCTCCGAGGCGTGATTCGATTTTGAGCGTCCCGTTGTGCCGAGTCACAATGTGTTTGGCGATTGATAATCCAAGACCCGTTCCGCCAGTTGACGATGAGTGACTGTTGTCAACTCGATAAAATCTCTCGGTTAGTCGCTCGATGTGTGACTCTGCAATACCAGGGCCGTTATCACGCACCTGAATCATTGCACCATCTGCATGAGGCTCAATCGAAATGATGATATCTGATCCATCTGGGCAGTAACGAATTGCATTACTGAGTAGGTTTGAGAGTAATGAATAGATCTCGTTCGTACTCCCGATCATATCCCATCGATTGGGGGTTGATAGACCGATCTGCGTCTGCTTTTTGTCGAGATTTTCTTTAAGCAGTCGCGCCTGCTGTACGACTTGATCCAATAACCCGTTCAGGTTGAAAGTCGTTTGGTCAGGACTTTGCGAGGTCTCAAGTTGGGATAGAGTCATCAGATCTTGAATAATAGTGCTCATGCGTTGGCTCTGAGACCAAGCATTCGAGATGGCTTTGCTAGCAACGTGATCGACTAACCCGTTGTCGATCAGTGTTTCGAGGTAGCCATTGATGACGGTCAGTGGTGTTTTGAGTTCATGGGATACGTTCGCAATAAAGTCTGAGCGCATTTTGTTGAGCTTTTGGAAGCGCGTCACATCTCGAACCAAGATTATATAACCACTGGACGGGACGGGGCCGAAGAAAAACTCGATTGATTGATTGTCATTACGGAAATTATCGACGATCAATGGATCATCGAATTGTTGCGAAGAGATGTAACTTTTGAGTGCTGGTGACCGTAGTAAGGCGAATAGATAGCCATCTACGTCATCTGGGTGTCTTAAGCCGAGTAGCTCTCCACCATGCGTGTTCCACCAGGTTAATGCCCAAGTATCATCTGTTAAAACCATCCCGATATTGAGACTACTTAATGCATGCCGCAGGTTGTGTAATTGCTCAGACAGTTTGTCTCGTTTTTGTTTTGTATCTTCGCGATCAAGCTCGATCCGTCTAACAACATCCCTCCACAAATCGGAGGATAGTAAAACATCGTTTTTTTTATACCCTTCTAACCAGCGATATAAGCTATTTCGACGCCAAAGCGTTAACCCAAGATAACTGGTAGACACTATAAGTGCAGACGCGGTGAAGTGACCTGATATGGTGCCGAGAGCACTGGCTAGAAGTAGCAGCGAGGTAATTTCTATAACTGTTGTTGAGCCGGCATTTCTCATATGAATCTTTTAAATGATCTGTGTTACAAGTTTGTAATCGAAATGCTTTACCATCAAGGAAAGACTGCGGTTTAAGGATGACACCTTGGTAAATTACCCTACGAATGACAAGGAGCTGAGTTGGCTTGCGTTCAATCATCGCGTGTTACAAGAGGCGATGGATAAGAGCAATCCGCCAATTGAACGGGCTCGATTTTTAGGGATTTATTCCAACAATCTCGATGAGTTTTACAGGGTTAGGGTAGCAGATGTTCGACGTCGAATATTGTTACACCAAGAAGTTGGCGGTGATCCAGAAGCTCGAAGGCTTCTCGGCCTTATCCAGAAGCGGACTGTTGAACTAAATGCAGAGTTCGAGCTTGCGCATCTGGAGGTGATTCGCACCTTAGCGCGCCACAATATTTTTTTAGAGAATGAAGATCAGCTGAGTGATGGTCACAAAGAATGGCTGCGTCGTTATTTTCACCAAAAAATAAGAAAGTTTATTTGCCCCATTATTGTATCGGGCCGCGTCGATCTTGGTGATGTGCTCGCTGATGATGCGACCTATCTTGTTGCTGAACTGCGAAATGGCGAAGAATTTACCTACGCGCTAATCGAAGTACCAACAGACCATCATCCGCGATTCATTGAGTTGCCCGCAGAAACGTCTCGAAGAAAGAAGCCTTTGGTGCTTTTGGATAATGCGATTCGCGTTGGTCTTACAGAAGTCTTTGAAGGGTATTTTGAATTCGAGGATGTTCAGGCTTGGTCGATGAAGTTGACTCGGGATGCAGAGTATGACCTTGCCGGGGAAATCGATGACAGTCTCATGGACCGTCTGTCTTCGGGCCTGAAGCAACGTTTGACGGCTGAGCCAACACGCTTGGTTCATGACCGCGAAATGCCAGAGCGCGTTGTTGAGATGCTTAAGCGAGAACTAGGTATTACGCGGATAGATGCGATCATTCCTGGTGGTCGTTACCACAATATGAAGGATTTTCTGAGCTTTCCGTCGATCGGCAGGTCCTCGCTTCAAAATGCAGAGTTGCCACCTGTAGCCTCTAAAGCGCTTGATAATCAGCGTAACTATTTTTCCGTAATTAAAGAGAAGGATGTGCTACTACACTATCCCTATCATGATTTTTATCATTTTACCGAGTGGCTGCGTCAGAGCGCGCATGATCCAACGGTCGAATCGATCCGAATCAGCCTGTATCGGGTTGCAAGTTCTTCATTGGTGATCAAGTCATTGCTTGATGCGGCCGCTAATGGCAAAGACGTATTCGTTGTTGTTGAATTGCAGGCACGTTTCGATGAGGAGGCAAATATTCGATGGTCGAAGCTCCTCACTGATGCGGGTGTCCGCGTAACATTTGGGATCACGAATCTAAAAGTGCATTCTAAACTGTGTTTGATTACCCGAAAAGAAGGTAATCAGCGGGTGCGCTATGCGCATATTGGCACAGGAAATTTCAACGAAAAAACAGCACGAATCTACACCGACTTCAGCCTGTTAACTGCGCGTCCTGAGATTACTTCGGAAGTTCGCCAAGTGTTCTCTTTCATCAAAGCGCCGTATAAAAATCATACATTTCGACATTTGTGGATCAGTCCAATAACCCAGCGAGGAGAAATTTACCGACGCATCGATCGCGAGATTGAAAATGCAGAGTCAGGCAAGCGTGCACAGCTAACACTTAAAGTGAATAACCTGACTGATGATGAGTTAGTTTCAAAGCTGTATGAGGCGAGTCGGGCCGGTGTCAAAATAAGAGCCTGTGTTCGTGGTATGTGTACCCTCGTCCCGAATATCCCAGGGATGAGTGATCGGATTGACGTTATTAGTATTGTTGATCGCTTTTTAGAACATCCTCGCGTCATGATTTTTCACAATAATGGCGAGCCAGAGGTCTTTATTAGTTCGGCTGATTGGATGACTCGAAATCTAGATAATCGGGTTGAGGTGACAACGCCGATTAATGACTCAGACCTCAAGCACGTGATTATTGACTTGATGGACCTTCAGTTCAAAGATACCACCAAAGCGCGAATTATTGATGAAGATCAGTCGAACAACTATGTGACTCGCGGTAATCGACGTAAGCTAAGAGTGCAAATAAGCACTTATAACTATATTAAGCAATTAGAAAGTGCCTAAAACAAACAATACGGTAGAAGAACGCTTAGTCGCGGCTGTCGATCTAGGATCGAACAGCTTTCATATGACGGTCGCCAAGTTGACGCCGTCTGGTGTGCAAATACTGATTCGTGATCGAGAGCGCGTTCGCTTGGCTGCTGGGCTTAATCATAAAAATGTGTTGGACAAACGCTCAATTGCTTTAGGAGTTGAGGCACTGGCTAGATTTGATGCTCGGCTGTCTGGCGTTGCGACAGATGATATTCGCGTGGTTGCAACGCATACGCTCCGTGAGGCGCGCAATGCAGATGAGTTTATTGATAGAGCCAGCAAACATTTTAGGGCGCCAATTGAAGTTATCTCCGGCCCAGAAGAGGCGCGGCTAATCTTCCAAGCCGTCGCGCATACTCAGTCAATCGACGGTCGGTTCTTAGTTTTCGATGTTGGAGGTGGCTCAACCGAGTTTGCGGTTGGGCATGATTACGATAGTGAGTTTCTCTCGTCGAGGACGCTCGGCTGTGTCACTTTTACTAATCGATACATGCAGAAGGTTAATAAAAAAGCTTTTGCAGAGATCGATCTTGCCACTCGGAAAGCAATTGAACCGATAGCCTCACGGATTAGGGCATTTAACGTCGAAAAATGTTTTGGATCATCGGGCTCTGCGAAAGGTGTGAGTGCGCTTGGCAACTTTTTGGGTTTTGGGTCTGTGATCACCAGAGAGTCATTAGAGGCCTGTAAGCAATTTGTTATGAACGATATCAATCGTATGACGCCCGACATTCCAGATGTAAGTCCAGAGCGAATGCAAGTATTGCCCGCAGGCCTAGGAATCATTGCTGCTTTAATGGATGAGCTCCGTTTAGGTGAGATTTATTTTGCGGATGCTGCACTTCGTGAAGGTGTTCTCTATGGCATGGATGACCGGTTAAAAGCATCGGACATACGCGAGAGAACTGCCCTTGACTTAGCGAAGAAGTATGGAATTGATCGTGATCAGGCGACGCGAGTTCGAGAAACAGTTGAGCAGATTTTTGAAGTTGCTTGTACTTCTTGGGCGATGAATGCCGACGATAAACAAATGCTTGTTTGGGCAACCAGGCTACACGAGATAGGTCTACAGATTAATTACTCAGGTTATCACCGCCATGGGGCTTATATTGTGATGAATACGGCAATGCCTGGGTTTAATCGAGAACAGCAAGCAGTACTTGGCACACTCATTCGTATGCATCGAAAAAAATTAAGTAGTGATTTGATTCCGCGGCTTAGGTATTGGTCTGAAAATCGGATTATTCGGCTCGTTCGATTGATTCGCATCGCCTATGCAATGCACGTCGGTAGGGAATCGAACATCCCGCAGTTTAAAGTCTCAGTTGATCAAGAAACGATCACTCTTCATTTTGATCGACAGGTATTCGATTCGCATCCAGTGATGCTGATGGATCTTGAAGAGGAAGTGCGTAAGCAACGAGACGCAGGCTATCGGCTCGCTATTCAATGAGAATCTTCTAATTCAGTTGTGGTGAAGCGATATCCGGTTCCTCTCACTGTTTGAATGAGATCCTCATGCGCTGAGCCTAGGGCTTTCCTGAGTCTCCGAATATGAACGTCGACGGTTCGCTCTTCCACATATACATCGCCCCCCCACACTCGATCGAGCAGTTGAGTTCTCGAAAAGGCACGATCGGGATTAGTCATGAATAACTGAAGTAAGCGATATTCGATTGGGCTCAACGTAAGCAGCTGCCCAAAAGCAGTCACTCGTTGCCCGACAGGATCCAAGCGCAGTTTGGCAAATTCAACTGGCTCTTCGACGCCCTTGGGCGTAGTGCGTCGCAAGATCGCTTTCAATCGAGCTACTAGCTCACGCGGTGAAAAAGGCTTGGTGATATAATCGTCGGCAACTTCTAGCCCAGTAATTTTGGCATCTTCCTCTCCGCGAGCAGTGAGAAGAATGAGAGGGATATTCGCAGTATCTGGATTCCGTCGTAATCTTCTACAGAGTTCAAGTCCAGAAACTTGCGGCATCATCCAGTCGATCAACATTAAATCAGGTAAGGATGATGCAACTTGATGAAGAGCCGTGGATGCGTCTTCTGCCTCCTTCACTTCGAAACCAGCCATCTCGAGAGCAACAGCTAACATTTCACGAACTGCGGGTTCATCATCGACGATAAGCACCCTGCGGAGAGGCTGATGGCTCATATCTTTTCCTGATGGTTTCTATTGATAGGATAAAACCATAGAAATATTACAGAAAGGTTACGCTTGAAATAAAAATGTCATAAAGAACCGAGAACCGCACCGACAAAGAGGGCCGCACCTACTCGGTGGTTTTCGATGAAGGCTCGGAAACAGGCATCACGGGACCGAGTGCGTGCGATGCATTGCTGATGAAGCGCAAATCCAATTGCTCCGATAATCCCAACAATGACCATCGGGTTGAGTTGGGCAATCCAAAATGCATAGGAGAAGCTAGCCACGGCAATGAGTTGGCAACAGCCAATCGCGATGAGGTCAAACCGTCCAAATACGATGGCTGTCGACTTCACTCCAATGCGTAAATCGTCGTCGCGGTCGACCATGGCATAGAAGGTGTCATAGGCAAGCGTCCAAGCCACATTGCCAGCAAACAGCGCCCAGACCAGTGGGTCTAGAGGTTGTTGATAAGCCGTGAATGCCATGGGTATTGCCATGGAGAATGCCAGGCCGAGTCCGATTTGTGGCCAAAACGTGATGCGTTTCAGCCAGGGGTAAATGATCGCGAGTATGAGTGCGATGACCGATAACATGATCGTTTCGGCGTTGGTGAGTAAAACCAGTGCAAAGGCAACCAACAGTAACGCTATCGCTAAGATCACTGCTTCTTTGACCGGTAGGTTTCCTGTGGTGATCGGG
>Ga0222719_10003704_pt1 | contig 13532 bp, 10 predicted proteins | sample C33_34DmetaG_FD_165039 | JGI IMG/M metagenome (GOLD analysis project Ga0222719, IMG submission 165039) | Estuarine water microbial communities from San Francisco Bay, California, United States - C33_34D | ecosystem: Environmental > Aquatic > Marine > Unclassified | place: USA: California...
TGCAGGAGGAAGCACCATTCTGATTGCTCTAAAAATATCAACTCCGCCTTTTACTAAAAGCTCGATCATGTTGTCTAATGAGGAAGAGTCAGAACCAGTTTCATTGACAAGCTGTTTAAATTTCTGAATTTTTGGGATGAGCGGTGTTTTAAATTTTGAAGATCTAGCTTTTACCCAGTTTCTATTTCCTCTAATAGCATTTATTTCACCATTATGTGCTAATAATCTAAAGGGTTGAGCTAGATGCCATCTTGGACTTGTATTAGTAGAAAACCTTTGGTGAAAAACACATGTTGAAGCACGAAAGTTTTCCTGATTGAGATCTAAATAAAATTCTTTAATAGCATTAGGCAGCATTAGCCCTTTATAAACCACGGTTTTTGATGACATACTACAAACGTATAGTTTTTCGTCGTCCATATATATTTCTTCAATATATTTTCTAGCCTGGATCAAACCGGTTTCAAAAACTTCTTGATTGAAATCTTTTTCAGTTGGTTTGATAAATAATTGAAATATCTCAGGTAAACAACTATGAGCAATTTCTCCTAGGATCTTTTCATCGATTGGTACCTTCCGATAAGCAGCAAGAACTAAGTTTTCAGACTTAAGGATTTTTTTTATTTTAGGTAATAGCTTTGCAATATCTTGATTGTAAAAAATTTGGCCTATTGCAAAATATTCACCAATTTTTATGTTTTGTTCTTTTAGAACGGTGTATGCAAAGAATTTATGATCAATGTCAAAAAGAAGACCACACCCATCACCTGTCTTGCCATCAGAGCCTACCCCGCCTCTATGTGTCATGCTTATCAAAGCATTTATAGAGTTAATAATAACTTTATGTGATTTTACTCCATTTATATTTGCAATTAAGCCAAATCCACAGTTGTCTTTAAATTCTTCTTTTTTAATTAATCCGGGCATATTTTTGAGTGTGTTTCATGAATTATATCACAAAGTTATTTCATTTAATCATAAAAAGTGTCATACTTCGTCATACAAAGCACACAATCTAATATGAATAATAAAAATAAGCAATATAAGATTGAGAAAGGAGTTTTATTATTTACTCAACCTAGGTCTCCATATTTTTATGGCAAGTTAAGAGTGAATGGTAGATATATTACAAAATCATTTGCCCCTGTTGAAGATTATGATGCTGCGTTAGAGATGTTATATAAGTGGAGGGAAGAAATATTTGGAGAAAGCAAAAATAACTTCAATATTGGCTCCTCTTCTAGTAGCACAAACTATAGAGATGAATATTTATCTCATGAAAAACTTAATAATGATTTTCAGTTTCTTGAGGTTGGTAGATATGACCCTGCGAAAAAAACAGCTGATGAAAGAAAAATTAGTTTTGTTGAAATTTATGGAGAATATAATCAAGTACAGGCATCAAATCAGGCACATAGATGCTTAGATTGCGGTAATCCTTATTGTGAATGGAAGTGCCCTGTTCATAATTTTATTCCTGATTGGTTAAAGTTAGTTAATGAAGGAAATATTATTGAGGCAGCAGAGTTATGCCATTCAACCAATAGCTTACCTGAAGTTTGTGGAAGAGTATGCCCACAAGATAGGTTGTGTGAAGGTGCATGTACATTAAATGATGGTTTTGGCGCTGTTACGATCGGATCAACAGAAAAGTATATTACCGAAAAAGCTTTTGAAATGGGATGGAGGCCAGATATGTCTCATAGAAAATGGACTGATAAAAAAGTTGCAATAATTGGAGCTGGTCCTGCAGGTATTGCTTGTGCAGATGTGTTAACAAGGTCAGGAGTTCACAGTCATGTTTATGATAAAAATGAAGAAATCGGTGGCCTTCTTACATTTGGAATTCCTGAATTCAAATTAGAAAAATCTGTAGTTAAGAGAAGAAGGAAAATCCTTGAAGAAATGGGTGTTAAATTCAACCTTGGCAAAGAAATTGGAAACGATATACCTTTCAAAAAAATATATGATAATTACGATGCAGTATTTTTAGCTATGGGTACATATACTTCGCTTCAAGGAGGTTTTAATGGAGAAAAATTACCTCAAGTATATAAAGCAATTGATTATTTAATTTCAAATACAAAAAATTTACTTGGACTTAAACAAAAAGAAAAAGATTTCATTGATCTAAAGGGTAAAAACGTTATCGTCCTTGGTGGTGGCGACACAGCTATGGACTGTAACAGAACTGCAATAAGACAAGGAGCGAAATCTGTTAAATGTTTATACAGAAGAGATGAGTCAAATATGCCTGGTTCAAGAAGAGAAGTTCAAAATGCTAAAGAGGAAGGTGTTGAGTTTGAATTTAATATCCAGCCAATTGATATTGTTGGTGATAATAAGGTTGAAGGTGTCAAAATTGTTAAAACACAATTAGGTGAGCCAGATCAAAATGAAAGAAGAGTCCCAATACCAATTCCGGGTTCAGAAACTATTTATGAAGCAGATGCTGTTGTAGTTGCATTTGGCTTTAGGGCAAGTCCGTCAGATTGGTTTGGTGACTTTAATATCAATACTCAAAAAAATGGGCTTGTTATCGCTGAAGAACATCAAGAATATAAATTTCAAACATCAAATAAAAAGATTTTTTCTGGTGGAGATATGGTAAGAGGTTCTGATTTAGTTGTCACAGCAATTTGGGAAGGACGTGAAGCGGCAAAAAGTATAATAGAATATGTTTCATGAAAACCTCAGATTCAATTTTTTTAAGAGCTCTTAACAAGGAATCCCTAGAAATACCACCAATTTGGTACATGCGACAAGCAGGCAGATATATGCCTGAATATAGGGCTGTCAGAAAAAAATTCAAAAACTTCTTGGATATGTGTAAAAACCCTGAGGTATGTTGTGAACTCGCGCTTCAACCAATAAATGCATTTAATTTGGATGCTTCAATTTTATTTTCTGACATATTAACAATACCAGATGCTTTTGGTTTGGGAGTTGAATTCTTAGAAGGCGAAGGACCAGTTTTTAAAAATCCAATTAAAAGCTCTAAGGATATTTCTAGCTTGCCTGAATTTAATCCTGAAGACTTGTCTTATGTATATGAAGCTGTTTCAAACATCAAAAGAGCTTTACCAAAAAATATTCCCCTTATAGGGTTTTGCGGAAGTCCATGGACTTTGGCGGCATACTCAATACAGGGAAGATCCTCCAAGGACTTTAATTACACTAAGGACTTTATTAATCAAAATAATGATAGCGCGCATCTTTTTTTAGAAAAATTAACTAATGCTTGTTTTCTTTACTTAAAACAACAAGTGCAAGCAGGAGCTGATGTAATACAAATATTTGATTCATGGGCCAATTTATTAAATGCAAATCAATATGAGACCTACTCAATGCAGTATGTCAAAAAGCTCATTGCACTATTGAAAGAAGATGAGCAAACATCAAATACACCTATAATTTTATTTGCAAGGGACCCAAGTTTTAATACAAACAAAATGACCGAATCAAATGCAGACTGTCTTAGCCTTTTTTGGAACATAGACAAAATAGATAAATTATTTCTTCAAGGAAAAGTAGCTCTTCAGGGCAATCTTAATCCAAAAGTTCTTCTTGAAGATAATGACTTAATTGAGACTGAGTTAAACAAAGTGCTTGATATGTTTTCAAAATATCCAGGCTATATATTTAATTTAGGTCATGGGATCACGCCTGATATTAATCCAGATAAAATTAAATTTTTAACTGAATTAATAAGGTCTAAATAAAAATTTACTTTTTTTCAGGCCAAAGTCTAATTAAGCCCTCTTGAGCACAAGAGGCGATTAGCTCACCTGATTTAGAAAATATAGAACCCCTAGAAAACCCTCTAGCATTTTTAGTTATAGGGCTATCTATTGAGTACAAAAACCAATCGTTTAAATCAAGTTTTTTATGAAACCAAATTGCATGATCAAGGCTAGCATTTTGCAGATTTTTAGTTAGAAAATTCACACCTACGGAGTTATTAGCTGCAGCCAGTAGACCCATATCAGATATATATAGAAGAAATGCTTGTTGTATAACTTGATCATCTGGAATAACCCCGTTAGGTTTTATCCATGTATTTTTGTATGGCGGCATTCTTTTAGGTTCAAAGTAATCTTGAATCTCAACTGGCCTCATTTCAATTTCTCTTTGCCTCAAAAACATAGGCATATCTTTGGTATCAATATTGAGCTTTTTAAGTAATATTTCTCTTATCTCTATCTCATCTTTAAGATCCTCAGGAGCAGGAACATCTGGAATTGAAATTTCATGCTCTAAACTATCTTCATCTTTTTGAAACGAGATGGAGCAACTAAATATAGCCTCTCCATCTTGCAAAGCTTTAACATTTCTAGTCGTAAAACTTTTACCATTTCTTATCCTATCTACCGTAAAAATTATCGGTTTATCCATGTCACCCGGTCTTAAAAAGTAAGAATGAAAAGAATGAGCATAATGCTCAACATCAATTGTTTTATATGCAGCTATCAAAGTTTGAGCCATTACTTGCCCCCCAAAGACTCTCCCCCATCCAACATTTTTACCAGTCCAGCTATAAATATCTCTATCAACTCTATTTAAACTAAAGAGATTAAGAGATTTTTCAAAAAGGTTTCGTCTTTCAGTCATTATGTTTTTCCAGGTATAAAATTATTTTGATTAGTGTTTTAATTATAGATACTCATCTTACATGGTTTGTAAAAAAACTAGAACTTTCATATTCCAAAAAGTATGATGTCAACCTAATTTACTAAAGTATGAATAATGACCATTAATAAAAGTATTGAATTACCTGCCAAACCTAACGAAAAATTAGAAGTTTCTGATGTCTTTAAAATAGATTCAAAAATGTCTGTTAAAGGCTTTAAAGAAAAAACAGAATGGGTCCCAGAAATTGATGAGGGGTATATCTTCGATAAAGAAACAACATTATCTATTCTTGCAGGATTTAATCATAACAGACGAGTTATGGTTCAAGGTTTTCACGGAACGGGTAAATCCACTCATATAGAGCAAATTGCAGCTCGCTTAAATTGGCCATGTGTAAGAATTAATTTGGATAGTCATATAAGTAGAATAGATTTGCTTGGAAAAGATGCTATTAAACTGAAAGATGGAAAACAAATAACTGAATTTCAAGAAGGATTACTTCCGTGGTCTATACAAAACCCTGTTGCACTTGTCTTTGACGAATATGATGCTGGAAGACCAGATGTTATGTTCGTTATACAAAGAATTCTTGAAGTAGAAGGCAAATTAACTCTGCTCGATCAAAATAAAGTTATTGAACCACATCCATCTTTTAGATTATTTGCTACAACAAACACAGTAGGTCTTGGTGATGTAACTGGCTTGTATCATGGAACTCAGCAAATTAATCAGGGCCAAATGGATAGATGGCATATTTTATCTACCTTAAATTATCTTGATGTTAATCAAGAACTAAAGGTAGTTTTATCTAAGGTTGGAGAATTAAAAACAACTAAAAATCAAGAAATTGTTAAAAATATGATTAAGCTTGCCAATTTGACAAGGAATGGCTTTGCCAATGGAGATATATCAATCCTTATGTCGCCTAGAACAGTCATATCATGGGCACAGAACTTTAAAATTTTTAAGGATATTGGTGGTTCCTTTAAATTAACATTCTTAAATAAGTGTGATGATTTGGAAAAGCCAATTATTAATGAATATTTTCAGAGATGTTTCGATATTGATATTAATGAGAACTCATAAAACTTTATGAGCTGGGTTAAACACAGAGATAAACTACATGAGGCTGCATTATCATCTGTAAAATCGATTTCAAAAATAAAGACTATCACGTCTAAAAATGGTATTCCTCAAAGACCTCCGGCTCAAAATCTAGCAACATTAACGTCAGCACCTCGATCTACAAAAGACTTGCCATCATGGAGAGGAGAAGCTGATTTTCAGGCTTTTTGGCATTTATTTCATAAAATTAAACCCGAAGTAGAACTCAGCGTACCTGCAAGAGTTGTTTTTAACGAACTGGAAATGTCACGGGTTGAAATATTGGGGTCTAATTATTACAAAGGTTCGAAAAGAAACATTACTGAGTATCTTAAAACAATAAATATAGATGATAAAAAATCACCACATTATTTAGCTTTGTGCACGAATCTTTGGCTTAAGGATGCAAGTGGTATTAATTTATCTGCATCATTAAAGCAGCTTTTAAAAGAATTTAATGAAACATATGCAGCTAATAGCGCATTAGATGATATTAAAAATAGCTTAATTTCTTCCATAGATGATCAGGATAAATTTCAAAAAGCTTCCTTAGATTTTTTGAAAACAATAAGACTCCTTAAATCAATCAAAGATGACAATATTGAAGATGAAGAAGAACCTTTTGACTCCCCAGGTAGTACTGATGATATTGAGGATGAAATTGAGAATACTAGTGACATTGAATCAGGTGATGCTGAAGCATCACTGGATGATTTAAATATAGATTTTGAAAATATTGAGCAAACTCCAGAAATGGCAGACGGTACTGCAATTGATGAAGAGATTGATGTATTAGCATATCCAAATAATGACTATGCATTTGCCAATAATAATTATTCTATCTTTACAAAAGAGTATGACGAAATTATTGATGCAAAAGACCTTATAACTCCTGATGAAGCTATCAGATTAAGGACACAATTAGATAATTTAATAAAGCCTCATCAAACTACTATAGGAAAATTAGCAAATAGATTACAAAGACTATTGTTAGCTCAACAAAATACTAGCTGGAATTATAATCTTGAAGAAGGGATGCTTGATACCGCCAGACTTCATAGAGTGGTTGCTAAACCTGGTTATCCTCTTAGCTTTAAACAAGAAACAGAAAATAATTTTAAGGATACTATTGTTACCCTTCTTATAGATAATTCAGGTTCAATGAGGGGAAGATCAATCAGTCTCGCTGCAATTTGCACAGATATAATTGGCAGCACTTTAGAGCGATGTCAAATTAAAACAGAAATTTTAGGTTTTACTACTAAAAACTGGAAAGGCGGAGATTCAAAACAACAGTGGATGAAGCAAGGCAGTCAAATGAATCCAGGCCGATTAAATGACATTCGGCATATAGTATATAAAAGTGCTGATAATAGCTGGAGAAGATCAAGAAAACATTTTGGTGCAATGCTAAGAGAGGGTTTATTAAAAGAAAATATTGATGGTGAAGCTTTAGTTTGGTCTCATGACAGACTGATTAGAAGAAATGAAGATAGAAAGATACTTATTGTCATATCAGATGGAGCTCCCGTTGATGACAGCACTTTATCTGCGAACAATGAAGAGTATTTAGACAATCATCTTAAAAAAATCATATTTGAAATAGAAAATGATAGTTCAGTTGAATTACAAGCAATTGGAATTGGTCATGACGTTACTAAATACTATAAAAATGCCATAACTATAAACAGAGCCGAAGAACTCGGTGAAGTGCTCCTCGAACAGTTAACAAAACTTTTCAAGAATTAGTTTCTATATTACAATTAATTAATGTTTACACTGTAAACATTAATTGGGAGTAAGAATGAAAATAAATAAACAGGCAGGTCCACCAGAAGATCTATTATATTTTGATGATGAAGTTAACTTAACACCTCTTCAGGTCGAGGATGTGGTTGAGATATTTAACACACCATTAACAGGTTCTTATAACTGGGACTATACAATAGCAGATAATAGAATAAAGAAACTTTATGAGCTTGGAAAAGAGCTAAATTGGAATGGTTCAATAGACTTACAATGGGACTATACCCATCCCGCTGATGAAAAGCTTGTTGAACCTGATGAGCAACTCCCACACGAAACACTTGAAGCCTATGAAAATCTTACCGAGGAAGAAAAAATTCTCTTTGATAGGCATTCAACAGCTGAATTGATGAGCCAGTTTCTTCATGGCGAGCAAGGAGCTCTTCTTGTTGCATCCCAACTAGCCTCATGTGCTCCTACATATAATGCAAAACTTTATGCAGCATCACAAACTTTTGATGAAGCGAGACATGTTGAGGTATTTAATAGATACCTTCAAGAAAAAATAGGTATTCATTATCCAATAAATCCAGCTTTAAAAACTCTGTTAGATAAAATTCTGACTGACGAACGATGGGATTTAAAATTTATTGGCATGCAAATAATTATAGAAGGTTTAGCTCTGGCTGCCTTCCAAATGCTCAAAACAATAACCAAAGACCCCCTATTAAAACAATTACTGCATTATGTTGTAAGGGATGAAGCTAGACATGTAACTTTTGGGATTAATTATCTTGAAGACTATATTAAAACTCTCTCTCCAGAAGAAATAGAAGATAGAGCTGAGTTTGCCTATGAAGCTTGTGTTATTTCAAGAGAAAGACTGATCAATACTAAGTCAGAACAAAAATTTCTAGGCATGTCTGCTGAGGAAGCCAGAGAATTTCAGTTAAATACTGCAACCTTTGATATGTTTAGAAACTTTTTGTTTTCTAGGGTTATACCTAATCTTTCAAGAATTGGACTTTTGACTGATAAAGTTCGCCCAAAATTTGAAGCATTGGGATTGCTTGAATATGAACATGCACCAGATGACTTTGAATGTGACTGGAGTGAATTAAAAAAACCATTAGAAAGTTTTGATAAAATTCCTGAAGCTATTTAATTTTTCTTTTTTAATTTTTATAAGCTTTTTTAGTTATAGTAAAACTATAACAATTTATCCGTCAGCTGATCCTTATACTGAAATTCAAGAAGCTTTGATTCTAGCTAATCCTGGAGATATCGTTCACATATCTGAAGGCTTTTATAAACTTGAAGATAGTCTGTCTATTGATATAGATAATTTAACGCTTCAAGGAGATGGTCTTAATAAGACTATTTTGTCTTTCAGAGATCAAATGTCTGGAGCTCAAGGTCTTTCAGTAACATCTGATGGAGTCACACTCCAAGACTTTGCAGTTGAAGATGCAAAAGGAGATGCCATTAAAGTTAAGGGTGTTCATGGTATTAGCTTTATAAGAGTAAGAACCGAGTGGACAAACGGACCAGATGAGCTCAATGGAGCTTATGGGTTATATCCGGTAGAATCAAAAAATGTATTAATAGATTCATGTGTAGCCATTGGAGCCTCTGATGCTGGGATATATGTTGGGCAATCTAAAAATATTATTGTAAAAAATAGTAGAGCAGAATTTAATGTAGCTGGTATTGAGATCGAAAACTCATATTATGCTGATGTGTTTGATAACCATGCAGAAAATAATACTGGCGGGATTCTTGTATTTGATCTTCCTGATATTCCTCAACAAGGCGGACATCATGTAAGGGTTTTTAGGAATAAATCTATTAATAATAATACTGATAATTTTGCTCCAGAAGGAAATATAGTTGGAGAAGTGCCAAGAGGAACTGGAATCATTATTCAAGCAAACTCTCATGTAGAAATATTTGAAAATGATATAGGTGGAAATGATACTGTTAATATCGCTATAGTCACCTATGGGTATGAGACTGAAGATAAAAATTATTACCCTCACCCCAGAGCAATCCAGGTTCACAATAATAGATTTACAAAGTCAGGAAATAATCCAGACTTAGAGACTGGAGAATTAGCAAAAATTCTATATGAATTATCAGATAAAAATATGCCTGATATTTTTTGGGATGGAATACTTCCAATGAAACAAATAATATTTGGACAACCGGATAATGAAAAATTAATTCTTGGAAATAATGGCTCTGCTACTTTTCTTACCATTAATCCAATTAAATATATGCTGCCAATCTTTAATCCTGTTAAGAGAGATTATGATAATTACAGAGGTACAATTACCCCTCTTCCGGAAGTAAAATTCAGTGACTAAAAGTAATATAAAACTCTTGTTATGCTTACTCTTTTTTAATTATTTAGACTCTTCTATTTATGTAAAAGAGGATCTTATATATCAAGATAAACCACCGAAAAAACTATCAGAATATGGCTTTTTTCAAGATATGAATAATCAAACACCATCTGATGGAGTTCTACCCTATGACTTAATTAGCCCCCTATTTTCAGATTATGCAGATAAATTAAGATTTATATATATTCCAGAAAATAAAACAGCGGCCTATAGACACAACAAAGTATTCAATTTTCCAAATGGAACTGCATTAATAAAGACTTTTGCATATCTAAATAATTATCAAAACTCAAATATTTCTAAGCAACTTCTAGAGACTCGACTATTAATTAAGAAAAATAATGAATGGGTTAACGTTAGTTATATTTGGAATGAGGATCAAGATGAAGCTTTTTTAAGTATTGCTGGAAAAACTATTTCAACTAAATTTGTCAATGAATCTGGTGATTTAATAGATGTACGATACAGGGTTCCCAATATTAATCAGTGCAAAGAATGCCATACCTCAAATAAAAAAATAACTCCTATTGGGCCAAAAGCTAGGAATTTAAATAAAAGCTTTAGTTATTTTGAAGGTTCAAAAAATCAACTTATGAAATGGTACCAAATGGGATGGGTTGAAAATAATATCAATATAAAATCAATGGTAGATTGGCAAGATCAATCAAAAGATTTAAATGATAGAGCAAGATCTTATTTAGATATCAACTGTGCGCATTGCCATATAGATGGAGGATCAGCAGATACTAGCGGTCTTATTCTCGACTATCTTGAAAGTAAAAAAATAAATTTAGGAATCTATAAAAAACCTGTTGCTACAGGTAGAGCTAGTAATAATTTAAGGTACTCAATTGTTCCAGGAAAGCCCGATGAATCTATTTTGTTATTCAGGATGCAATCTCTTGATCCTGGAATAATGATGCCTGAGTCAGGTAGATTTTTAGAACACACAGAAGCAGTTGAGCTTATCAATAAATGGATTAAAAACCTATAATTGGGTTTAAATTTGTATTAGCGACCATACCTATTTAATATATAACTTTTAGGAGTATTAGTATGTCAAAACATTCTGCGTTAAATACATTTGGTAGGTCAGGCAACCCCGCGTTTACTAAAAATTTTGGTGGATCAGCGTATGATCTTCCATTAGATCAGAGAATGACACTTGATGGAGCCGTTAATAAAACTGGTATTTTGCTTGGCTTATGTTTTGCAGGTGCCTTCGTTGGATGGAATATACCAGCACTTTTTTTGCCTGCATGGATGATAGGAATGATACTAGGATTTGTTACAATCTTTAGAAGCCCAGCAAAAGCAGGCTCTACTGCACCTCTTTATGCATTGTCTCAAGGGATTTTCTTAGGCAGCGTAACTCTTTTTTTTGAAGCTCAGTTTCCAGGTATTGGCATACAAGCTATTGGTTTAACATTTGGAATTCTAGCTTCATTATTGTTTTGTTATAAAAGTGGTTTGATAAAGCCGACCGAAAACTTTAGGTTAATGATTTTTTCAGCAACCATGGGTATTGCTTTGCTTTATTTTGTAAGCATTATTATGAGCTTATTTGGTGGCAGTGGAATACCATTGATACATTCAAGTGGTCTTTTTGGAATTGGATTTTCATTGTTTGTTGTATCTATTGCTGCTTTAAACTTAGTTCTAGATTTTGATTTTATTGAAGAAGGAGCTGAAAAAGGAATGCCAAAATACATGGAATGGTATGGAGCTTTTTCACTCATGGTTACTTTAGTGTGGTTATATTTAGAAATATTAAGACTGTTAGCAAAATTAAGAAGTAGGTAATATTTTGAATGCTTTGATTTTTGGTACTTTAGCTATAATTTCTCTTTTTGTTTTTTTTAATCTTGGGAAAATGAAGGCCTCATCAAAACAACTAAATAGGAATAACAGAATAAATAGATTTGATAGTCAACAAAATACTAATAATATTATTGAGGGCGAATCAAAGGAGATAATTGATGAAGATAAAAATTAAAATTTATACAACGATATTTTTTATATTAATATCATTTCAGTCTTATGCAGATAATGCTCCAATTATTCAACCCGGAGCTCCAGGTGAAAACTCAAAAATTCTTGATCCAGAAATCGCATCAAATATTGCAGGATCAAGTTATGTACAAGCAGATATAGATTTCTTGAATGGCATGATCGTTCATCATAACCAAGCTATATTTATGTCTAAATTAGCTGATAAAAGAACAAATAACGAAACCATTATTGATTTAGCAGATAGAATTGATGTTTCTCAAGAGGATGAAATTAATTTTATGGAAAGTTGGCTTAAGTCGAGAGAAGATATGATGTCTAATATGGGGCATGATCATGATATGCACATGCAAATGTCAGGCATGGCAACACCAAAACAACTTAAAGATCTTGAAAACTCAAAAAGTACAGGTTTTGACAGATTATTTCTTCAATTAATGATAGCTCATCATGACGGTGCCTTGGAGATGGTTGATGAGTTAAAGAAATTTCCTGGTTCTGCCAATGATCCTCTTTTAAACGAATTTGTTTCCGATCTTGTTAATGATCAAAGTATTGAAATTGAAAGAATGAATAAAATTGCTGTAGGTCTTTCTGACGATCCAAGAGCGGGCTTAAGTCATGGTCTCTATACTGCAGATGAAGCAATATTAAATCTTGAATTAATTGCTTCGTTAAGAAAACCCATAGGATTCTATGACCCAGATGATCCAGAATCAAAAGGTGTTGAAGATCCAACAAAAGATCTTGATGAAGACAGAGAATTAACAACCTTAGAGAAATCAAGAGCCAGAAAATCTCCTATTATGAGTTTTGCTAATACGGATATGGCTTTTAAAGACGATCTTTTGGTTGCTGGTAATTACCATGGTTTTAATATGTATAAAATTAAAAAAGATGGTATTCCAAAACTAATATCGTCTGTAGTCTGTCCTGGTGGACAAGGCGATGTATCGATTGTAGGTGATTTATTAATTATGTCTGTTGAACAAAATAGAAGTCGTATAGATTGTGGCTCTATGGGTGTAGGGAGTGATGCAAGTCCAGAACGATTTAGAGGAATTAGAATTTTTGATATTTCTGACCTTGCAAATCCCAGACAAGTTGGCGCTGTTCAAACATGCAGAGGCTCGCACACTCACTCTGTAGTAGCTGGTCCAACCAAAGATAATAAAATTATTATTTATAATTCTGGTACTGCAGGTGTCAGAGATGATGAAGAAATGGAAGAATGTGTTGGAAATATTCCTGGAGATAACAGAACAGCTTTATTCAGAATTGATGTTATAGAAATACCTATATCAGAACCATCAAAATCAAAAATTGTTAGCAGCCCTACTGTCTTTGCAGATCCTGAAACTGGTGCATTAGGAGGACTATGGATTGGGGGCGATCATGGAGATGATACGCAAGATACAAATAGAACTGATCAATGTCATGATATTACGGTATTTCCATCATCTAATATTGCTGCTGGCGCTTGCTCAGGCAATGGAATACTTTTTGATATCACCGATCCATATAATCCAAAAAGGCTGGATGTTGTAACAGACACTGGTTTTGCTTATTGGCATTCAGCAACATTTAATAATGATGGTACAAAAGTAATCTTCACTGATGAATGGGGCGGTGGTG
>Ga0222719_10003708_pt1 | contig 13522 bp, 12 predicted proteins | sample C33_34DmetaG_FD_165039 | JGI IMG/M metagenome (GOLD analysis project Ga0222719, IMG submission 165039) | Estuarine water microbial communities from San Francisco Bay, California, United States - C33_34D | ecosystem: Environmental > Aquatic > Marine > Unclassified | place: USA: California...
TAAAAGGTGACGGGTATCTTGTGAAAGAGCTTACGATTAAGCCAGGAAAATTCCTGTCAAATCAAAGGCACAAACACAGAACAGAAGAGTGGCTCATTGTCTCTGGCTCTATTCAGGTAGTGCTACAAACAGACGGGGCGTTGCAACGTAGTCTTTCTTTTAACACAGGAGACAAGCTAACTATCCCGCCTAATATGTGGCATCATGTGGGCAACACCAAAGACACAGACGCAAAAGTAATTGAGGTTTGGCGTGGTGATGTCTTGCAAGAAGACGATATTGAAAGGAGATAACAAATGACAAGCCCATGTAAAGCAAAAGATGCTGAAGCAGAAAGCTGTGAGCTATCCAATCTACACGACATCTGCATACACTGTGGTCGTACCTCCCGTGACCTAGAGCATTGGGAGAAGATGACGCACGAGGAAAAGAAGTCTGCAAACCTTGCGGCAAAGAAAAGACTTAAGGGTATATGGACTAACTAAATGAATATCATTGAAGAAGAAACATTCTTATCACCCGCCGCCGCTAAAGAAGAGGCCGATAAAGTTCTATCGTTAAGTAATTCTTTCTATGAAAGAGGCGGTAATAAGTTCTCAACGCTAGGAGCATCTGCCTATTTGGATTCCCTTAATGATTACGTAGAAAAGTATTCTGAAACAAATCCAATAATTGATGCTAACTTTTCTGACTTGATAATAGCAACCAAAAACAAACTGTCTTCGTTGTTTAATGTACCAGTTGTAGACATGCCTAATGCAGGGCGGGTTGGCTTCCATGTGTTTGACGACAGGGCTAACGGCGCACAAGCAGACTGGCATCTTGACTTGGCCTTTCAAAACGTAAGGTGGCCTGAACCATTCTCGTCTCCCTTTAGCTTTACAGTTCCCCTATCTCTTCCTGATAATATTGGAGGCTTAGATTATGTTGACGAAGAAGGGCAAGAACAATACAAGCCATACACTGCAGGAAACATATACATAAGTAGTGGTTTGTTCTTACACAGAATTGCAAATCCAATTCCGTTTAAAGAAGGACAAAATAGAATAACACTACAAGGCCACGGAGCTTTGCTTTCTTTTTCGAATACGGCTGTTGTCTACTTCTAAAAAACTTCTTGACATTTAATATATAATTTTATATAATATACATGGTGGTGGGCTGAACCTCCTTCTCTCTCAATCCCTCTCGGCTCACCACCATTACCTAGTAGGAGATGTGATGAAGAAAAGACCAGTAATTTATGTCGGGTATGACGTGCGTGACCATCGAGCCTTTGAGGTTCTGGTACACTCTATCCGTAAGTACAACAAAGAATATGACATCATCCCCCTGAACGAGCCTGCGTTACGGCGCAATGGCTTGTACCGCCGTGCCTCTAAGGTCTTTCCGCACGAGCCGCATCAACGATATGATGTGTTTGATAACAGACCATTTAGTACAGACTTTACCTTCACCCGCTTCCTCGTACCTGCATTGAATCAGTACGATGGTATGGCCTTGTTTATGGATGCCGACATGTTTGTACGTGCAGACATAGCAGGTATCTTCGATGTCTATGGAAAGAATACACAGTATGCAGTTCAATGCGTACAACATAAATATGAACCAGCTAACAAGACAAAGATGGATGGCGTAGCGCAAGCACGTTACAGAAGAAAGAACTGGTCTAGCTTCATGCTGTTCAACTGCGGCCACCCCTCCAACCTAAAGCTTACAGTAGACGATGTTAATCTAAAGGCTGGCGGGTGGCTGCATTCTTTTAGCTGGCTGGAAGACTCAGAGATTGGTGCTATCCATCCTGAATGGAACTGGCTTGATGGACACAGCGACCCAGAAGTGGAAGCAAAGAACGTACACTTTACAACAGGTGGCCCATGGTTTGATAAGTGGAAACCTAGCCGACCCGTTGAAGAAGCCTACGTTGAAGAGTGGAACAAAGCAGAAGAAGAAATAACAACACAACTAATACTGGAGAATATGTAATGTCTTATACCTTTGTAACAACATTTAGAAAAGAAGACTATGATGTATATGGCAAGAAGATGCTTGAGTCTGTGGCTAATAAGTGGAAGCCATCCGACACAAAGCTTATTGTATATGTCGAAGGTTATGACAGCCTTGACGAGCTACCACACAACGACTTCAGCACAGTAATTGAGTATCGCCACATTGAAACCATTGAAGCACGTAACAACTTCATTGACCGAAACAAAGATAAGAACGGCAGGTATGCTGAAGCACCATACAACTATCGTATGGATGCGCTTCGCTTTTGCCACAAGGTCTACGCATTAACAGACGTTGCTCTTGAAATGATTGATAACGAAGACAAGGGATGGCTTGCCTGGATTGATGCTGACACAGTTACCAAGAAGATGTTCAAAGAAGAAGACGCCGCTAAGATTATGATTCCAGAGGTAGACATTGTACATCTTGGTCGAATTGACATTGACTACAGTGAGACAGGATTCATGGCGTTTAACATGGCGTATCATAACGCTGCCTCTATACTTGTTGACCTTCGTGGTGCGTACGATACAGACGAAGTGTTTGGGTATCGTGAATGGACAGACGCCTTTGTGTTTACACGCCTGCTTAAAATCTACGAGGCTCACGGGGCAAAGGTACGCAACCTATCAGAAGGTGTGCGTGGGCTGGCTGTCTTCGAGAACTGTATGCTAGACGAATACTTCACACACAACAAGGGCAACCTTAAATTTGACACTGAAAATAAAATTCAAGATAATCCTAACAAAGTGTCAGCAGACATTCATGCGGAACGGTATAAGAAACTAGCAGGTCTAGTTCGCCATTACTCAGCAGATAAGAGCAGCTTTACGGTTGTAGAGACAGGCACTTGGAATGGTGGCAGGGCTATTGAGATGTCTCTTGCAGCCTTTGATGCTGTAGATACGGTACACTATCGTGGCTTTGATTTGTTTGAAGAAGCTACGGACGAGACTGATAAGCTTGAGCTTAACATCAAGCCGCATAACTATACCGAAGCTGTGGGTAAAAGGCTTGCTGACTTTGCTGTCAAAATGAAAGAGGCAGGTAAAACATTTACGTATCGTTTATATGCTGGTAACACAAATGAAACAATGGCTAACGCTAGGTTCGATGACGTAGACTTTGCCTACATTGATGGCGGTCATTCATATGACACAGTAAAGAATGACTATAGCTACTTAGAAGAAGTACCCGTTGTTGTCTTCGATGACTTCTACTCACATGATGACAAGGAGTTTCTTGACAACCCAGAGTATAACGGAATCATAAGAACCTTTGACGAAATCAAAAGCAGAAACAAAGTGGTTCTTCCATCGCAGGACAAGACAGCATTTGGCGGTAACGTACATCTTGCGGTTGTTACACACAAAGACGAGAAGGCTGTGCCAAAAGACTTGTTGCGTATCCCTATTATCGTTAAGCCTAAAGACTGTATGCCAGAAGACCACATCAAAGACAACATAAGATACAACGTACCTAAGATTAAAAACTTTGAGTGGGTTCAAAACTACAAAGCAACCAACGACCACGTAATCATTGTGTCAGGCGGTACGTTTGATGTTAAAGAAATTAAAAAAATTCAGAAGAAAACCAAGGGTAAAATCTGGTGTGTTAAACACGCATACCCACGCCTACTTGAAGCAGGCATCAAGCCCTATGCTTGTGTTATCCTAGACCCACGTTCTATCGAAGGCACAAGCACACACGGGATTGTACGCACAGAGTTGTTTAGCAACATCGACCCCAGTACTTTGTTTGTTATTGCATCCATGACAGACATCTCTGTCGTTGATTACATTATGGGACAGACAGATAATGTATTAGGCTTCCATGCCTTTACAGATGGACTGCGTGACATGTCTGTTACTGATAAGATTGTTATTGACCCATCCCTTCCTATTCCTCCAGGAACTTCTCTTGTATCAGGAGGCACAGCTGCCGCAACCAGAACACTGGGCTTGCTTGAAACTCTTGGGTATAGAAACATCCATCTATTTGGATTTGATTGCTCTGTTCCAGACAGTAAAGCAGACGATGATAAAGATTCAAAAGACGAGGCAGGTAATCCTAAGTACATGCACGTAGAAATTAATGACAACAAATACTGGACAACAGGTGAGCTTCTTGCTTTGGCTCAAGATTTAGAGAAGATGCTGGCTAAACCAGACCTTGTTCTTAACCTTCAGTTCTATGGTGAAGATTCATTAGCCCGTTCGGTTTGGTATGACTCACACTACTACAAGAACTCTATGACGTTTAAGGAGTACATGCGTGGCAGTTCTTAAAGAAAAACCAGAGAAGTTTTGTCAAGCTTATATCATCAGTAGAAATGCTACTGCTGCCGCTAAAGAAGCAGGGTATAGTGAACGCTCTGCTTACAACCAAGGATATGAACTACTCAAAAGAGCAGATGTAAAAGAACGTATTGAAGAATTAGAAGAAGAGTACAACACAGATGTTGATGTAGTATCTGAATTAGAAAAGCAATACGAGCAAGCTAAGATAAACGGCAACGGAGCAACGGCACTAAAAGCTTTGGAACTATTGTCCCGTGTTAGGGGTAATAATTCTTCTGATATTTTAGATAGTAACCTAGAAACTTTAGAAGATAAAATATGTTCTACTATGTACATTGTAGGTAAAGAAAAAATGTACGAGTTGTTTATGAAAACTTTCCCAGAAGATTTTGAAGAAGAGGAAGAAGATGAAACTACCCCCGATGAATAAGTTTGCAGAAAGGTCTGCGTTTATTACAGGCATTACAGGACAAGACGGAGGCTACCTAGCAGAGCTTCTTCTGGACAAGGGCTACAAAGTACATGGCCTACGCCGCCGTGTGTCATCAGAGCCAGCACAACGTATTGCTCACCTAGTAAACCATCCTAATCTAACGCTACACTATGGTGACCTAGCAGATGCTGGCAGTCTAATGCGCCTGTTCGATACACACTTATTTGATGAAGTATATAACCTAGCGGCTCAGTCACACGTGCGTGTCTCCTTTGACGTACCAGAGTACACTGCAGATGTCGATGCTATGGGGGTATTAAGGCTGCTGGAGTGCATCCGTACACTAGGCATGGAGGGTCATACCAAATTCTATCAGGCGTCCACGTCTGAGCTTTATGGAAAGGTTGTAGAAACACCACAATCAGAGACTACACCCTTCTATCCACGCTCTCCTTATGGGGTAGCAAAGCAGTTTGGTTTCTGGACAGTAAAGAACTACCGTGAAAGCTATGGTATTCATGCCTCTAACGGCATCTTGTTTAACCACGAGTCACCGTGGCGGGGGTCTGAGTTTGTTACGCAGAAGATTGTACAGGGTGTAGCTAAAATTTCACAGGGTAAGCAGACACATATCGAACTAGGTAACCTAGACGCAGAGCGTGACTGGGGACATGCTAAAGATTATGTAGAAGGTATGCACTTAATGACACAACAGCCACAAGGAGATGACTACGTACTAGCTACGGGTGAACTACACTCCGTAAGAGAGCTTGTAGAGCGTTGCTTTAGGTCTGTAGATATGCGGGTGTACTGGGAGGGAGAGCCTGGACCAGACGAAGTAGGTAAGGACGAGAACGGCAACACAGTTGTTACTATTAATCCAGAGTTTTACAGACCTGCAGAAGTAGACTTGTTGTTAGGCAACTCCACAAAAGCAAAAGATGTACTAGGCTGGAAACCTAAGTACACCTTTGAGTCTATGATTGACGAGATGATGGAGTCTGCGCTTAAGGTTTCCTAGCAAGAGCGCTGCCAGTCAGTAACGCACCAAATGAGAGATGAAACAAACCGCCGCCCTTCAAAGTGAATGGCTCGTGCTGATAAGTTAACGGCTTAACCATTTCTTTAGCAATGTCTTGCCCCATCTCGTGCATGTGTATCTGATGTAGCCTTTCGTCAATCATTTCATTACTAGGACGATTAAGACCAATCCACATAGGCACAACAATAAAATCAAACACGCAGATAATCGCATAAATAAAAGCCAGAAAAGATTTCCAGCCTTCATTTTCTTTTAGCCAAGATATAGCCTTGACCATTACTTTCTAAGCGCACCGATTGATTTAACACCGAAGCTTGCACCAATACTTACGAGTATGCCCCACGACAGCCACTCAGGACAGTCCTCTCTGAGGAATCTAAACCCGTCTGCAATGTATGGTTGTGCTGGAGGATAGAAGCAGGCACACAGCAAGCCAACGAAAAAAATAGTCCAAAGCTCGTCCTTCCAAGAATCAGAAGAAGCTTCCATAGCTTTGGTTTCCCATGCTGCATCGCTAGAGGCACGTTTGATTTGTCCCTTTAGCTTTGCCTCTTCAAGCTTTCCCTTTAGTTCTGTCTTACGTTGACGCCCTTCCATCCACTTGCCAGCAAGACTGCTGATTGGTGATAGTAATGATTGCCACATAGTATTCTCCTAAACGGTGTATTCGTTTTTAATTAATAACAAATCAAACATTGCTGTTGCTTGTTGAACTTGTGAGCTTGATTGTGCCGTAATTTCAATGTCTGATTTTTCTGGATATTCTAATGGGAAAGCCATTATTTCTTCAAAAGTTTGTGAAGCAATTGTATATTTAGCTTTTGTTCTAAAAATTCCACCAGGTTCTCTTACTTTAAGGCGCACAGTCATAAACTTATTAGCAATTTCCGATGCACCGCCTATTACCAACTGATATAAATAAGCTGTATATCCTGCAGGAACAGTGTATGTTGCCATTAATGTTTGCCCTTCTCCGCTACTAATAACAGCAACAGCATTTCCAGAGTGCCTTATTGTAACGTCACCTGTAGGTTCATTGTCATCACTAATAAAAGCACGATATGTTCTTAAATATGAGGCGCTTGTGGTAACGGTAGTTGTTCCGTTAAGTGTTACAATATTTGATATTTCATTATAATCTGCATCAAGACCAACAACAGTAATCTGAGAGTTGTCTGTAGTAGAAGTTCCAACTACTCCCAACTGCCCCGCAACTGTAGGATATGTATAAGCCCCGCCCCCATTCCAAACTAAATGTTCATCAGTAGTTACAGAAGTATTAAAACCAAACTTATGTACAGCTTCGTGAGCTTGCACATAACCACGCTGTACGTGTAGCTCAAAAGGCTCTTGCTTTCCTGTCTTTGTAATGCTAGAATATTCTGCCATTAGTCTGTTCCTTTTCTCATCATATCAGACAACCGTTCAGCACGTCTACCTACTTGTCTTGCCCACTTACTATCCATCATTTCTAACGCAGCTTCTTCATAATCACCGCAATGAATTGCTGCCCACATTTTCTTAAACCCCGTAAGACGAGGGACACCAATGTTAAAAGCCATATCAATAACCACCCGCTGACGAACAGCATCAAGGTCGCTAACAATAGGAAACTCAGCCACAAGTTCCAACTCAACGATGCCAATGTCGTTATTGCAGAGGTAATAGGCTTCTTCTTTTGTAATGCCTCTGTCCACGAGGTTACGACCAATACCAATTGTTTCAATCCCAAGACTATCTTTGTATACATTTAACTCTAACCCCTCATGGTCTACTAGTTGTTCGATTAGTTGTTCTCTATTATACTTCATTCTTCTTCTTCTTGAAAGATAGGCAAGCTACCATAGGTATTTCTAATTTGCATTAAAGCATCATAATCTATAGGAGCTTGTGATAACATTTCATATCCTGGCTTTGGTTTTAAATCATAAGGTACAAACATATTACCTAAAGATTCTGCTATTGCATTTGTGGTGTTTCTGTTTACATCAAAGCTACCATCCATTGACAAACCCCTAAACAATTCTGTTTCAAAAGAATCTCCATAAACAGTTTTGTATTCATCTAAAATAGATTTTAATTTTTGTGATGCTTTAAGTTTTCTTTTTTGTGCATCCTCATAAAGCTCATTGATACGTGCTGGGTCTGTTAAGTTTGGGTCTGTTAGCTCGTATTCAAGTTGGCTTCCAGCTTGCTGTATCTCTTTAAGAATAGGGTTGATATTAAATCTAGTACCTGCAGTCAAATCTAACCGCTGTCTTTTTAAACCAACAAACGCAGGAGCATCTACTTCTCCTTCTTTAAAAGTAGCGTATCCTCTTTTTATTGCTTCTCCTCTAGGAAAAACACCATCACCCACCTTCTCCATGCTTCTCTCATATTCAAGTCTTTTCTGAATAAAGTCTACAATGCCTGGTGTAAAGACATCAATGACAGGCTCAAGTCTTTCTGCTAAATTTAAACCAACAACATCTTCACCTAACGTAGCGCCCGTTCTGCCTTTACCTATTGATTGCATCAAGGCTTCTGTAATCATAGAAGGAGACAAGAAAGGACCAACAGCCTTATCTAATGTACCTAGCGCAAGCTTTTCTAGTTGTGGCTGAGTCAACTCATCATTAATAATACCAGAGAAAATTAACTCATGGCTTCCTTTTGCCATGGTTTTTAAATAAGAGAATGGGTCAATATAACCTAAGTTTAAATAATCAACTCCCTTTCTACCGTTCTTATCTTCATCAATACCACTTAAGTAAATTTTGTTTTGCCCATACTCAAAGTCAGCACCAATAGCATCTAGTGCTTCTTTTTGTTCTGATGTAATGCCTGCCATATCTGCGGAAAAATCAGATAGTGCGTCACCTGCTACTCCTACAGCTGTCATACCTGCTAGACGTTTAGCTCCCTCTGCAGCAAGAACAGCATCACCGCTTGCTATATCTTGTAAACTATACTTTGCAATGTTCTTGGTAACCCTTACCATTTCTGCAGGGAAGGACAAGAAGTCACTGACAAAACCACCTCTTAAACTTTTAAAAGCTTTAGGGACTAATGCGTAGTTAGGCATCAAGTCTCTAGTTCTTTGAGCAGCAACCTGTTTCTTTTCAGCTAGTGAAAGATTTTTATATTTAGGAGAACGCTTTATATAGTCTAAAGTTTTTTCAAAGTGTGCAATTTTAAACAAGTCATCTTGTGATTGATATATGTCTAATACTTTTTGATTTGTTCTACTTAATTTGTTGCTGCTTTTAATTGTATTCTCAATAGCTGCATCGGGGTCTTTTGCAAATTGATTTAAGTTTCTTTTAATTACACCTACATTAACACCACTATTAGCAACACCAAGCTCTACATATTCTGCGTATTGGTCAGCCAGTTCTTTGTTTGTCTTACCTCTAAGTTTAGATGCAGTTGCTTTTAAAGCTGGACCAAAACCTTTAGGCGAAATAAAACCATTAGCTACCATTAAAAAGCCATTACCCATTATGTTACGGCCCCAAGTAACAGGACTGTATGCAGTTTTAAAAGCTTGTGAAATACCTTTTGCTTTCATAAACTGAGACATTACAGGACCAGCTGGGTCCATAGAGTTAAGTCCTTCTCTAATAGCTTTCCGATATACATCAGTAGTATAAAGCCCTTCTAATGGGTTAACCACTTGGTCTTTAGAAACAGGCGACCTACCAAAAACTTTACCTAATCTTTCAACACCTACATCATCCAAGCTAAACCTTTGTTTTGTACCTGTTTTAGCTACTCTAGTAGCAAGACCTTTTGTTTCTAAATGTTGAGCCATGTCTTTTAAGAATCGTTGTTCAGAAGTAATTCTTGATAGATTGGTCATTGTCTTAACATAGTTTTTGTAAGGGTCTTTAACTTCACCCAATAAATCTCTAACACTTTGTGGAAGGTCTGCTCTTTTTGTTCCGCTTTTAGTGCTTATAATTCTACTAGAATGTTGAAGCAACCCGCCTAAAAATCCTGCAGCATCTTCATTGCTTTTGCCGCCGATTAATCTGGACAATTGATTAAGGGCATAACCAGCAACATCATCTGTTCCTTCGGGTGCTGTTTTAGCAATGGCGTCTACAGCAGAAGTAAATACCCCATCAGGGTCTTCACCTTTTAGCATAAACTTTTCAAACTTTTTAGTGATTTGTTTTTTATAAGCAGGGTCATCAAAAAAATCATAACTTCTAGTTACATATACATCTAAATTTTCATTTATTTTATTGGTAAGTTCGCCCTTTGTTCCTTTTATAGTTTCACCACTAAGCTTAGTCATATTCTCTCTCATTTCAGAAACAATTTTTCTTGTCTCTGGCTTAAGAGAATTTAAAATTTCTTTATTTTCAAAAGCATCATTAATTGTATCAACAATTTTTGTATCTTTTTTTCCGTATTCTTTCTTAACTGCTCGTGCTAAATCAGAAGCTAATCCTTCGGCACGTAGCATACCTGCTTCAGCAGCTTTTGAGTTTGCTTGAATTAATGCAAGGGTAGTGTCATCAGTTCCAAGCCTAGAAGAAAATGCAGCAGGAAAAGCAGGTAGCTTATCTAATAAAGGCAACTTTTTAAGTGCTGCTGCGGCTGGTCCTGTAACTGCAGCTACACCAGCTGCTAGTGGTTTTTTATATGCAGACGCTAAAGCTATAGGAGAAAAGACAGCAGACAGCCCCAAATTATTAATAAAAGATTGGAGGTATTGAGAGGCCTCAGAATCTTCTGGGTCTATTGCAAGACGGTCTAAATATTTAGTGGACTCTGGGAAAACATCTTGTAAAATATTTACAATGTTTTCATCGGGAGATTCAACCATAGTTGTACCAGCAGCAAAAGCTGTACCCTTACCAGCAGCAGAAGCTAATCTTCTAACAGGCTCGCTATCAATAGCTTGTTGTCTAACTTTATTAATGTATTCTTTTCTACTCTTTTTGTCCATAGGCTTAAGAGTTTTCTTAAGCAAGGCTCTTTGTCCAGCATTAGTAATACCACCAACACGACCAGCAGCCGCTCCTACTTTCATAATCCCTGTGTAGGGAACAAGATAAGAACCAATAGTGCCTATAATTTCTTCACCACCTGCAATAATTCCTTCGCCGTGGTATGGGTCAAAAATTTCTCCACCAAGTTTTTTTACATCCTCTGGAAGAGCTTGCCCTATGTTTTCTGCAATTCTAGAAAAACCTTCTGATGCTTCTTCTGGCAACAACATATCAGCAAAGTTAGTTAAACCTCTGCCTGCTTCACCAAGAACTCTACCACCAATTCTACCAGGTAAAAAGGTTCGAGCCGTCAAATCAGCATCTGTTAAACCTTCATCTAATGCAGCTTTATACTCTCCTCTTGCAGCCCTGTATTCATTGAAGTCAATGTCTCTAGCGGAAACAAAAGAACGAATATCTTCTTTAGATGTTATTTCACCAGCATCAATTGCACTATCAATACTTTGAGATAAATCTTGAAATGTTTGAGAACGTATGCTTAATGCCATATGCTTACCTTTACTTAGACTTTTTTAGCAAATCGTCTTGATTAGTTCCGCCTGGTTTTAAAGCTGTGCCTCCCTTTGGAATTTTACGGTATTCTTCTTGTAGTATTTCATCCATAATATTAGCTGCTTCATTGCTATCTGGGTCAATGTTGCTTCTTGTAAATACTCGCTCCGCTTTAATCAAAGCAATTTGGTTAGCCTCTTCAATAGCTTCGGCATATTGTGGCGTTCTTGCTGCTTCAGGGCTACCCCTAAAGACTGATGCTACAAGCTCCTCTCTTCTTGCAGCAGAAGGAAGTGCTGCGGCTTTTGAAGAATCTAAGTCTTTAATAATTTTACTTAGACCAAGTTCTTTTGTAAATTCTGCTAGCTCTGCTTCTCTTTCTTCTTTATCCAATCCTGCTAATTCTTTTCTGGCTTGCATAAGTTGTTGCATACCTTGTTGAACGCCCTGACCAATAGCTGCCAAAGGTCCCCTTGATGGGTCTGCAGAAAAAATACCAAGCCCCATGTTAGCCAAAGCAAAACCCTGCTCAGACTTCAATTGTTTTTCTCTAGCTTCTCTGTCAAATGCAGAACCAGCCATTAATCTTTTTAATCTTTCTTCCATTGTTTCAGCTGCACTAGCCGCAGGTGTGGTTGCAGCATCCGTAGGAGTAACTGCAGGAGTAGACGCAATATTTTGTGCAGCTTGTAAATCATCAGAAGTTATGTCTCTTAGATTTACAGTTTGTGCTTGAGCAGGAGTTATTGTTCCTTTTCCAATTGCAGTTTCTAAAGCAGACGCCGCATCAAAAGCATCATCAGATAAAGGAGTTAACTTTCTTTTTTGGTCCTGTAAGGCTAATATATTTTTTGGTGTAGTTAAACCTTCGACAACACCTTCTCCTAGATAACCCAATGTTGATGGAAGACTTCTAATTTCTATAGCATTTCTTCCCACTGTTTTAGCAAACGCTGATAGTGGGCTATCTGATTCAGAATAAGGCAAGAACCTTTCTTTTAGCGCTGCAGCAGGTCTTTGTTGCCTGTTATTTGTTGAGCCTGTTCTAATTAAAACCTCGTTAATTAACTCTGATTTTTTTTCTTCGTCCTCTTCTTGTTCTATTTGTTTTATTAAATCGCTAATAGAACCGCCTTCTTGTTTATTAACAATACCAGCTAAACCACCCTTGCCAATGTCACCGCCTTTGTTAAAGAAGCCAAGACCACGACCCAACCCGCCTAGAGTGGCAATGCCACCTGCAGCTGTCTGGAAAGCACTAGGTTGTTGCGGTGCTTGACTAAACTGAAAAGGAAAGCCTTGAATAAGTGATGAGTATTTTTGAAGCTGTGTAGAAGGAAACTCTCTCTCTTCAACAAACTGTTGATAGGCAAGGTCTGCACGTTGTTGTTGCATACCACGTTGCTGCTCTCCAACACCAGAAAGATAACCCTGTTCTCTGTATCCTTGACCAAGAGCCTGTTGACCAAGACCACCAAATGCTTGAGACAATGCACCTGCCTGTGTAGCCCCACCAGAAAGCCTTGCACGTTGAGCTTCAGCTGCTCTAAGGGCGTCTTGATAAGCAGCTTGAGAACCAGTAGTTTGAATATCAGTAAGTCTTTGGCCTAAGTCTCCTGCTGCCATTCCTTCAAGAATCGCTTGACGTGAGCCACCAAAGCCACCAGTTCTAGCAGCTTGTCCACCAAGCTCAGTCATGTATTGTTTGCCTTCTTCTACAGCTTTTCTTTTTGCAATGTCCGTAACAGCTTGTTGATATGGAGACATACGCCCCATAATTTCTTCTGCGCCAATATCTTCAACTGCTCTTGCTCCCAAAGCACCTGAACGACCTAGTAAGCCTAAAGCGGGAGCGTAGTAAGTAGATGCGTCAGTTAATCCTGGTGTTGCAGAAATACCACGTCCCACCAAACCTTCGATGCCGCCCATAGCAGCCTGTTCTTGCGGACTAAAACCTACAATACGTTCACCAGGGTATCCTTGGAAACGCTGATAGCTTCCGTATAATCCTTTAGCTTTTCCTAAAACGTCTCTTACATATGGCTGAAGGGTCTTTGGTACATCCTGTGGTTGACTGCCACCACCGCCGCCACCTTTACCGTAACATAAGTTAACATTTAATTTTTTATTAAGCCACTTATTACCAGTGTCGATAGACATTCCCAGTGTGTCATTAAAGTCGCCGTATTTACTTTTCTTTTCAAATGTAATCATAATTGTTTTACCACCAAGTTAAGGT
>Ga0222719_10003709_pt1 | contig 13521 bp, 13 predicted proteins | sample C33_34DmetaG_FD_165039 | JGI IMG/M metagenome (GOLD analysis project Ga0222719, IMG submission 165039) | Estuarine water microbial communities from San Francisco Bay, California, United States - C33_34D | ecosystem: Environmental > Aquatic > Marine > Unclassified | place: USA: California...
CGCGTGTTGCGTTCCACGTCGACCGCGGCATGAGCGATCGCTCGGTGGGTTACCCGATCGGAGAACAACCGCTCGACGAATCCCCCGAGATCGGCCGGCGTGGTCGACGCTGACAACTCACCGGGTGTGAACCGCCCGTCAAGCGTCTCGAGTCCTCCGCCCACACCCTCGGCAATCGAATCCCACACCTTGGTGCGCACCTCGATGAGATCGGTGTCGGTGACCGCGCCCGGATTCCGGGCCGCCAGCAAGCGAACCACGCGCTCCACCGAGAAGCCCTGCGCTCCCGACGGCCACGCCGCATCGGTCGAGGGATCGAACACCGGGTCATCCAAATCGATGAACAACTCGCCCAACTCGCCGAGCGGTGCCATCACCTCGACGAGTCGATCAGCGGACACCACCTCGAAGAGGTCGAACCCGACCCCGGTCAACGCCTCCACATCGAGGCGCAGAAGGTCCTCGCCCCCCTCGATCCAGGCGTCATCGAGCGGGTAGACGTCGAGAGCTTGATTGCCGGCGCTGTCAGCAACCGACGCGAACGACACGATCGACCCGCCAGTGCCATCGGGGGCGAGCACCAGCACCGCGGCCGTCGTCAGATGACCCTCGTCGCCGACAACACCGAGAAACGCGGTCGCCGTGTGCGGGAGACGGAGCGTCGCCGAGTCATCGAACACCACCACCTCGCGACCGAGTGTCGAATCGGCGAGCGTCCGCGCACCGACCAAGGTCAACACACCAGCGATGATCAACAAGCCGACGATCAGTCCGGCAGCCAGCCAGGTATCACGGCGACGTCGAGACGGGAGCGCCGTCAACGCGCCGCCTCCCGATACAGGCTGCGGTCGGCGATCACCGCGAGCGTCCCAGCGGGGATCAGGTAGTCGAGCGGTCGACCCTCAGCGATCCGCGAGCGGAGGTCGGTGCTCGACACCTCAAGATGCGGCACCTCGATCCGCGTCCACTCCGCGCCACCAGGCAAGGCGGCCGGATCGGCGTACGAGCCGGGACGATCGACGACGACAACCGTCGATCGCTCGACGACCTCCTCATAGCGTTCCCAGGTGGACAGCCCGGCGGCCGCGTCAGCGCCGACGATCGTGAAGAACTCTGCGCCGTCATACTCCGACGCCAAATCAGCGAGCGTGTCCGCCGTATACGACGGTCCACCGGCGCGGATCTCATGATCTCCCGCCACAAGGCCCGGCACGTCGGCGACGGCGGCGCGGACCATGGCGAGGCGGTCCTCGGCCGGGCTGATCCTTCGCGAGCCCGCCTTCTGCCACGGGATGTTCGCCACCATCAAGATGACCAAATCGAGCCGGAGTCGATCACGAACATCGATCGCCGAGACCAGATGACCGATGTGCGGGGGGTCGAAGGTGCCACCGAAGACCCCTATACGGCGGTGCTGGGGGCCCGTTTCCGACACAACCAACCACTCTAGAGGCGCTCCGCCTCGCCGCAGCGGCTCCACCTCGGCCGCACTTGACAGATGTGTTACAGTCGAAAGCCGGCCCAATAAGAGGTACATCACCAATCAACGGGCCGAGCGTTAGAACCACAACCCCCCAATCCGCTGAAGGTGGCTCCGCGGGAGTCCGACCCGGAGGCGGGAACAAGCCTCCGGCCCCCAGCGTTAGGGGGAATCGGAAGAAATTTTCAAGAAAATCCCCCGAGTAGCCGATGAAAACAGCTGGCCGGCCACGGCCGCTCAGAATCGGCGCCTCGCCCACAGACAGAACCGGATACCACCATGAATGACTCCATTGGCCTCTACCTGAACGACATCGGCAAGGTGCCGCTCCTCACCGCTGAGGACGAGCGCGAGCTCTCCCGTCAGATCGAGGAGGGTCGCGAAGCCCAGGCAGAGCTTGACAACGGCAAGCGCTCCGTCGCGTTGAAGCGCAAGGTCAAGCAGGCCGAGCAGGCCAAGGACCGCTTCATCCGCTCCAACCTGCGCCTCGTCGTGTCGATTGCCCGCCGCTACCCGCTCCCCCAGGGCATGGACCTCCTCGACCTCATCCAGGAAGGCAACCTCGGCCTCGAGCACGCCGTCGACAAGTTCGACTGGCGCCGCGGCTTCAAGTTCTCGACCTACGCGACCTTCTGGATCCGCCAGGCCATCGGCCGCGCGCTCGACCAGAAGGCCAGCCTCATCCGCATCCCCGGCGACCGCTCGGCCAGCCTCCGCGCTGCCCTGCGTCAGGCCTCAGGTGACGGCGAGACCCTCGACCAGGCGAATGCCGAACTGCACCGGCTCACCACCCCGGTCAGCCTCGACAAGACCGTTGGCGACGACGGTGACGCCACCTTGGGCGACCTCATGGCCAACGGCGACCCGACCCCCGAGGACGCGGTCATGGTCGGCGTCGAGAGCGACCTGCTCAACGACCTCCTCCACACCCTCGAGCCCCGCGCCCGCTACGCGGTCGAGGCCCGTTTCGGCCTGCTCGACGGCGAGCGCAAGAGCTTCCGCGAGGTCGGCGAGAGCCTCGGCGTGACCGCTGAGGCGGCCCGCCGTCTCGTCAGCCGAGCCGTCGCCGGTCTCCGCGAGGACGCCGAAGACATCCTGAGCGTCTGATCAACGGGTCGGCGACGACCCCGCATCACCTCCGCGACGGGCGGCCGGGCAACCGGCCGCCCGTTCCACGTCCAGAGTGCCCGCAGAAAGCCCACCGATAGCATCGCCTCCATGCCGAATCAGTGGTCGCCGACGTCATGGCGCGCACACCCGATCAAGCAGCAACCCTCGTGGCCCGACGAGGGCGACTACGACGCCGCCCTCAAGCAGATCGCAGCCATGCCGCCGCTGGTGTTCGCCGGCGAAGCCCGCTCACTTCAGTCGGCCCTCGGCCGCGTCGCCGCCGGCAACGCCTTCCTCCTGCAGGCCGGTGACTGCGCCGAGAGCTTCGACGACTTCTCCGCCGACAACATTCGGGAGAAACTCCGCGTCATCTTGCAGATGGCCATCGTTCTGACGTACTCGATGGGAGTGCCCGTGGTGAAGGTCGGCCGCATGGCCGGACAGTTCGCCAAGCCCCGCTCCGCCGACACCGAGCGAGTCGGCGACATCGACATCCCGTCGTTCCGCGGTCACATCGTCAACGACGCGGCCCCAACCGAAGCCGCTCGCGTGCCCGACCCCGAGCGTCTCGTGCGCGCCTACCACCAGTCGTCGTCCACCCTCAACCTGGTGCGCGCGTTCACCAAGGGCGGATTCGCGGCCCTCGACCGAGTGCACGCTTGGAATCAGGAGTTCGTCGCTACCAGCCCGCAAGGTCAGCGCTACGACCGCCTCGGCGTTGAGATCGACCGCGCGCTCCGCTTCATGGGTGCCATTGGCATGGACACCGAGACCAACTCGAACCTGCGAGAGGTCGACGTGTGGACCAGCCACGAGGCTCTGCTGCTCGGCTACGAGGAGGCGCTCACCCGCCGCGACTCGACCACCGGCAACTGGTACGACTGCTCGGCCCACATGCTCTGGATCGGTGAACGAACCCGTGACATCGACGGCGCTCACGTCGAGTTCCTGAGCGGTGTCGGCAACCCGATCGGCTGCAAGGTCGGACCCTCGATGACCGGCGAGGAGATCATCGCCCTCTGCGAGCGCCTCAACCCGGCCATGATCCCCGGACGCCTCACCCTCATCTCCCGCATGGGAGCCGACCAGGTCGAGGACCGCCTGCGTCCGCTGCTCCGCGCGGTGCGCGAATCAGGTCACCCGGTCGTGTGGGCCTGCGACCCGATGCACGGCAACACCTACACCGCCGAGAACGGCCGCAAAACACGACACTTCGAGTCGGTCGTCAACGAGATCGAGGGCTTCGTTCGCGCCCACCGAGCCGAGGGCACCTGGCCCGGCGGCATCCACGTCGAACTGACCGGCGAGGACGTCACCGAGTGCCTCGGCGGTGGAGACGACGTGACCGACCTCGACCACCGCTACGAAACCGTGTGCGACCCGCGACTCAACGGCCGCCAAGGTCTCGAACTCGCCTTCCGCACCGCGGAGCTCGTGCGCGGCGACTCCAACGGTTCCTGAGGGCATCGGTGCGTCCGGCCGAGCTCATCGCAGAGTGGCCGGCCGAGCGGATCGCCATGGTCGCGACGAGCCCCAACCAACCCCAACCGGACATCGTCGGAGACATCCACACGCCTTTCCGTCTGGCGTCGATCACCAAGGTCATGACCGCGCTCGCGGTCATGGTCGCCGTCGAGGAGGGCTCTGTCGAACTCGACGCCCCGGTTCCCGAGACGCCTCGAGGCGTGACTCTCCGCATGCTGCTCGCCCATGCTGGCGGCTACCCGTTCGAATCCTCCGAGGGTGACCCGATCGAGCCCCTCACCCGCCGCGTCTACTCGAACACCGGCATCGAGCGAGTCGGCGATGCCCTTGCCGCCGCGACGTCGATGAGCGCCCCCGACTACATCACCGAGGCGGTGATCATCCCCCTCGGGATGACCTCGACCACCCTCACCGGGTCGGTCGCCCACAGCGCCTCAGCAAGCGCGGCCGACGTGTCGAAGCTCATGAACGAGCTGCTCGCACCGACGCTCGTCTCGTCGGCCACCGGGGCCCAGATGACCCGAATCCACTACCCCGACCTCGCCGGTATCGTGCCCGGCGTGGGGCGTTTCGACCCGTGCCCATGGGGACTGGGCGTCGAGATCAAAGGGGCGAAGTCGCCCCATTGGATGGGACGCGACCCGTCCGCTCGCACCTTCGGGCACTTCGGCGGAGCCGGGACGATGGCCTGGGCCGACCCCGACTCCGGACGCACCCTCGTCGCCCTCACCGATCTGCCGTTCGACCGCTGGGGCGGCACCGCGGTACGGCATTGGGGGACGCTGTCCGACCTCGTCAGCGGAGCGCGACCAGCGTGAACCCGCCATTCGTCCGCGGAGACCGCGTCCGGTGGGACACCACCGGCGACGACGGCCTGCCGCTGACCCACTACGGCTTCATCGGCGGCCGAGTCGACTCCGGTGGGCGCGTGGTCGTCATGCTCGACGGACATCTGAAAGGCGACACGGTCGTCGCTGCCACCGAGTTGCTCGTGGTCAGCGTGCTCACCGTCACCATGCACTTCGACGATGAGACCCTGCTCGACGACCCGAGCCTGCGCCAGGGCCTCGTCGGCCTGTGGGTCGCCGAGGCGGAACGCGCCGGTCTTGTGGTGGAGAACCTGGCACCGCTCGGCACCGGAGTGCTCGACACCGTCGAGGGCGGCTACGCCCTCGCCGAGTTCTGGGCCGGAGGTCAGCCGTACGTGCTGCGGGCGACGCCCGGCCCCGTCGGTTTGTGTGTGCGGGCGGATCTGCCGCGCCGCTGGGAGTTCGGCTGAGGCCTCAGGAGAGGCGCTCAATCACCATCGCCATTCCCTGACCGCCTCCGACGCACATCGTCTCGAGCCCGAACTGCTTGTCGTCGGCCTGAAGACCGTGGATCAGCGTCGTCATGATGCGGGCGCCGGTCATGCCGAAGGGGTGGCCGAGGGCGATCGAACCACCGTTGGCGTTCAGCTTCTCCCATGGGATTCCGAGATGCTTCGCCGAGGGGATCACCTGAGCGGCGAACGCCTCGTTGATCTCGACGAGATCGATGTCGTCGATCGACATGCCCGCTCGCGCGAGTGCCTGGCGGCTCGCCTCGATCGGACCGAGACCCATGATCTCGGGATTCAGCCCCGACACGCCCGACGACACGATGCGCGCCAACGGGGTAAGGCCGAGCTCGGAGGCCAGGCGATCGCTCATCACCATCACCGCGGCGGCGCCGTCGTTGAGCGGGCAGGCGTTGCCGGCGGTGATCTCTCCGTCGGGGCGGAACACGGGCTTGAGCCCGGCGAGGCCCTCGGCGGTGGTCCCCGCGCGGGGCCCGTCGTCGGCGGAGACGACGGTTCCGTCGGGCAGGGTGACCGGAGTGATCTCGTCGGCCCAGAACCCGTTCTCGACGTTGGCGACCGCGCGCTGCTGGCTCAGCGCGGCGAACTCGTCCATCTCGGTGCGCGACACGTTCTCGATCTCGCGGACGTTCTCGGCGGTCTGACCCATCGCGATGTACATGTCGGGCATACCCTCGGACGGGGTCCACGGATCCTGACCACCCGCGGCGCGCTCAGCCGTACGAGCGCCCGGACCCTTGAAGATGGCGTTCGGCGCCGTGTCGGACGCGCCCGATCCATAGCGGGAGACCGCTTCGACACCGGCGGCGATGAAGCAGTCGCCCTCGCCCGATCGGATCGCATGCGCGGCCATGCGAATCGTCTGGAGGCTCGATGAGCAATACCGGTTGACGGTGACACCCGGGACCTGCTCGAGACCAGCGAGCACCGCGACGACGCGACCGACGTTGAAGCCGGCCTCACCCGCGGGCTGACCGCATCCCATGATCAAGTCCTCGACATGGTCGGCGCTCACCTCAGGCACCTTGTCCATGAGGGCCCGAACCACCTGAGCCGACATGTCGTCGGGACGGAGGTCGACGAGGGATCCCTTTCCGGCTCGGCCGATGGGGCTGCGGGCGGTGGCGACGATCACGGCTTCAGTCATGGGCGCACCTTAGTTACCGAGGGGTACACCGTCTCAGCCGGAACGCGTTCGCGCGAGCACCCGACGCCGCGCTCAGCGGGTGTCGATCACGAGGAACGCCTCAGCGGAGGAACCCTCGGGCAGCCCGGCTCCAGCGGCCGTCATCCTCATCCACTCTCGAACCCGACCGTCCATGGCCGCCGGATCCGGGTGCTGGCTGCGATGGCAGTGCAAGGCGGCCATCTTGCGATCCACCTGAGCGGTGACGTCGACGTGGTCCGACGGCTCGCCGTGGCCCATGATCCACAGCTCGTCGACCGACCAAGGTTCGAGCCCCGAGGTCAACAGTTCAGGGAACGCGTACGGGTTCCGCGCGTCGGGATAGACCGCAGCCACCGTCGACTGACCGGTCGCGACATGATCGGGATGACTCGAGTAGATGCTCTGCAGGTTGAGCTCCGGCGACTGAGTGACGACGACACGGGGTCGAACCTGACGGATCACCCGCGAGATCGCGTGACGCAACTCAAGACCGTGCACCACCTCGCCGTCCATCTGGCCGAGGAACACCAGATCGTCGACGCCGACATGCGCCGCGGCCTCGGTCTGCTCCTCGCGGCGGATGGCTGCCATGCGCGGCCTCGGGATCGAGTCATCGAAACCGCCTGCCTGGCCGTCGGTCACCAAGCAGTAGGTGACGTGAACTCCCTCATCGGTGAGCGTCGCGATCGTGCCGGCGGCACCGAAGTCGACATCGTCCGGATGGGCGGTGACCACGAGCAAGCGCTCGATCTCGTCGGGGCTCAGCACGCCCGAGACCCTAGGTGACCCCTACCATCGGCGCATGTCTGAGATCGCCTTCGACCCACCGGCGGGACTTCCCGACATTTCGACGATGGACTTCTGGACGGCGCCGCGCGACGAGCGCGAATCCGCCTTCGCCGAGCTGCGCGCCACCCCTGGGCTCCCGAAATACCCAGAGCGCTTCTTAGAGGGCTCACCGTTCCCACCCGGACCCGGCTACCACGCGGTCACCCGCTACGACGACGTCTGGCAGGCGAGCCGCAACCCCGAACTCTTCTGCTCGGGCCAAGGTTCGAACATTGTCGATCTCCCCCAAGAACTCAACGAGTTCTACGGATCGATGATCAACATGGACGACCCGAAGCACTTCCGGTTGCGCTCCATCGTCTCGAAGGGCTTCACTCCTCGCCACGTCACCGATCTCGAGGCATCCGTGCGAGCCAAGGCTGCAGAGATTCTCGACCGGATGCTTTCTCGAAACCCGTCGGGCACCGCTGACTTCGTTCATGAGTTCGCCGGCCCACTCCCCCTCGAGATCATCTGCTCGATGATGGGCATCCCGCCCGAGGACTACGAGCGGATCTTCGACTGGACCAACACCATCCTCGGCGCGAGCGACCCCGAGTTCGGCGGCACCTACGAGCGCCTCATGGAGGTCTCCCTCGAGATCTTCGCCTACGCCCAAGCCCTCGGTGAGGATCGCCGGGCGCATCCGACCGACGACATCACGTCAGCGCTCATGGCCGCCGAGGTCGATGGCGACCAACTCACCCCACAGGAGTTCGGATCGTTCTTCATCCTCCTCGCGGTCGCCGGCAACGAGACCACCCGCAACGCGATTAGTCACGGCCTGCGCGCCCTCACCGACCATCCTGATCAGCGCGAACTGTGGTTCGGGGACTTCGACGCCCACACCCGCACCGCGGTCGACGAGATCGTTCGCTGGGCGACACCGGTCATCCACTTCCGCCGCACCGTCACCGCCGACACCGAACTCGGCGGCCAGTCCCTCGCCGCCGGCGACAAGGTCGTTCTGTTCTACGCCTCAGCCAACCGGGACCCGGCCGCGTTCGAACAGGCCGACCGGTTCGACATCACCCGACCGCTCCAACCCGTCCAAGTGGGGTTCGGCGCGGGCGGGCCACACTTCTGCCTCGGCGCGAACCTCGCCCGTCGCGAGATCGCCATCGCTTTCGACGAGATCCGCAAGCGACTGCCGACCCTGCGCACCGTCGGCGAACCCGACTACCTGAAGAGCAACTTCATCAACGGCATCAAGCGAATCCCCTGCGCCTGGGACTGACCGCGGCGTGACCGTCTCGGACCGCATCCGGTGGATCGCCACCGCCACCCACGTCGGGTGGCTGACGCTGACCGCCTACCTCGCGCTGATCATCATCGAGTTGCGTCGAGCAGCGGCCATTACCGAGAGTCGCTTCGAGGACGGTGTCTGGGGGCAACGCATCGAAATCGTCTCCTTCGTCGCCCTTCCCCAGAACGCGGTGATCCTCGTGCCGCCCGCCATCGCCGCCGCGGTCGCCGGAGTTCTGATCGCCGCGCTGCACCCCGATGACCGACCCGACCTCACCTGGTCGCGCCGACTCGCAAGGTTTACCGGCGGGCTCGCAATCGTGGTGATCGCGCTCGCCGTGATCGGCATCATTGGCATCCCATTCCGCTACGCCGATCCGCTCGCTGACCTCGCCGCGATCGTCGGGCGCCTGGCCGGAGTCGCCATCGCCCTCGCCGTCATCCGCCTCTGCCGCGAATCGGCCGAGTCGGGCTGAGCGAAATCAGAAGCCGAGGTCGCCGGAGAGGAAGTGGCGACGACAGAGCAGTTCGTAGCGAACGAGATCGCCGAACATCTTCTGCTCACCCGGGCCAGCCGTATCACCCACCACGACGGTCTCGCCCTCGTAGACGACGAAATCATTGACGACACGGGCGTTGTGAGTGGCTCGCGAACCGCACCAGCATCGGGCCTCGACCTGGAGCGGCACGCGCTCGTCGGCGATCTCCAGCATGCGGCGCGTGCCATCGAAGAGCAGGCCGCGGAAGTCGGTGATCAAGCCGAAGGCGTAGACCTCGACCTCCATGTCGTCGACCACTCGGGCGAGCTGGTCGCACTGGGCCGGCGTATAGAACTGCACCTCGTCGCAGACCAGGTAGTGGAGCGGCCAGTGCTCGACGGCCAAGGCGTGGAGATCGAGTTCGGGGTCGACGTGGATGGCCGGCGCCCGCACCCCGAGACGGCTCGTGACCTGATGGCCCTCGCGATCGAGGCAGGTGAGCAGCAGGCCGTACAGATCGCGGGACGCGAGGTTGTGATGGATCTGCAGGGCGAGCGTGCTCTTGCCCGAACCCATCGTGCCGAAACTGAAGCGAAGGTTCGCCATCGAACCGTGACCCTACTGGCCGGGTGTGGCATGCTGGCCAAGGAGCCGACTCGGGACTCCTCCCGGGGGCAGCGACCGCACAAAACCAAGCGAATCATCGGGCGGGGGCCCGTCGGGGGGAAGAGATGAGCGACACGATCGATCGCGCCGAGATTGGGGTACTCGACCGACTGGTCGTGAGATTCGCGGGAGACTCCGGCGACGGGATGCAGCTCACCGGTGACCGCTTCACCTCGGTCAGCGCGTCCTTCGGAAACGACCTCTCCACCTTCCCGGACTTCCCCGCCGAGATCCGCGCTCCTGCTGGCACCGTCAACGGGGTCTCCAGCTTCCAGGTGCAGATCGCCAACCACGACATCACCACCCCCGGCGACGAGCCGAACGTGCTCGTCGCGATGAACGCCGCCGCGCTGAAAGCCGACCTTCACCGGCTCGAGCCGGGCGGCACCCTCATCGTCAACACCGACTCCTTCGGTGAACGCGACCTCGACAAGGCCGAGTACACCTCGAACCCACTGGAAGACGGCACCGTCAGCGGCTACCGCGTCATCCCCGTCGCCATGACCACCATCACCAAGGAGGCCTGCGAGCCCCTCGGAGTGAAAGCCCGCGACGCCGAACGATCCAAGAACTTCTTCGCTCTCGGCCTCGTGTCATTCATGTACACCCGGCCGACCGAACCGACCCTCGAGTGGATCCAGGAGCGGTTCGGCAAGAACGAACTGGTCGCCGCCGCAAATACGGCTGCCTTCAAAGCCGGCTTCCACTACGGCGAGACCACCGAAGCGGTCGGCCACCGCTTCGAGGTGCGCCCCGCCACCCTGCCCACCGGCGAGTACACCTCGATCACCGGCAACACCGCTCTCTCGTGGGGATTGGTGGCAGCGGGCCAGCTCGCCAAGTTGCCCGTCACCCTGGGCTCATATCCGATCACGCCCGCGAGCGACATCCTCCACGAGCTCTCCAAGCACAAGAACTTCGGCGTGCGCACCGTCCAGGCTGAGGACGAGATCGCCGCTGTCGGCGTCGCCCTCGGAGCCGCCTTCGCCGGACACCTGGGTGTCACCACGACCTCGGGACCCGGAGTCGCACTCAAGAGCGAAACCATCTCGCTCGCCGTCTCGATCGAGATCCCGCTCCTCATCATCGATATCCAGCGCGGCGGACCCTCCACCGGGCTCCCGACCAAGACCGAGGCCTCCGACCTCAACCTCGCCGTCTTCGGTCGCCACGGTGAGGCACCGCTACCGGTCGTCGCGAGCTACAGCCCGGCTGACTGCTTCCACGCCGCCATCGAGGCGGTGCGAATCGCCCTCAAATACCGCACCCCGGTCATCCTGCTCTCCGACGGGTACATCGCCAACGGTTCCGAGCCGTGGCGCGTGCCGGACGCCTCGACGCTGCCCGACATCTCGGTGTCCTTCCAGACCGAGTTCAACGGCACCGACGCCGAGGGCAACCCCGTCTATCTCCCCTATCGACGCGACGAGAACACCCTCGCGCGACCCTGGGCGATCCCGGGCACCCCGGGCCTCATGCACCGCGTCGGCGGACTCGAGAAGCAAAACGAGACCGGCAACGTCAACTACACCCCCGAGAACCACGCCCTCATGGGGGACCTGCGCGCCGAGCGCATCGCGCGTATCGCCGACGACTACCCAGCCACCGAGATTCACGGTGACGTCGACGCCGACGTGTGCATCGTCGGCTGGGGATCGACCTGGGCGGCCATCGACTCCGCCGTGCAGCGCGAGCGACGCAACGGTGGGCGCGTCGCCTGGGTGCATCTGCGGCATCTCAACCCACTCCCCAACGACCTCGGTGAGATCCTTCATCGCTACGAGCGCGTCATCGTTCCCGAGCTCAACCGCGGTCAGCTCTGCCGAATACTCCGCGCCGAGTATCTGATCGATGCCCGACCGGTCACCAAGGTGGCCGGACTGCCCTTCACCGCCCGCGAGATCGTGGACGCCCTCCACGCCGACGACAACTGAGGAACCGAAGATGAGCGACAGCACCGTCACCCTCACCACCAAGAAGGACTGGGCCAGCGACCAAGAGGTGCGCTGGTGCCCCGGCTGCGGCGACTACGGGATCCTCCAGGCCGTTCAGCAGCTCATGCCCGAGCTCGGGGTCGCCCCTGAGAACACCGTGTTCGTCTCGGGAATCGGCTGCTCCAGTCGCTTCCCGTACTACATGAACACCTACGGGATGCACTCGATCCACGGTCGCGCCCCCGCTATCGCCACCGGCGTCGCCGTGGCTCGACCCGACCTCGATGTGTGGGTGATCACCGGTGACGGCGATGGCCTCTCGATCGGCGGCAACCATCTCATCCACGCGCTGCGCCGCAATGTCAACCTGACGATCCTGCTCTTCAACAACCGGATCTACGGGCTCACCAAGGGCCAGTACTCGCCGACCTCAGCCGTCGGCAAGGTCACCAAGTCGACCCCGTTCGGTTCGATCGACCCGCCGTTCAACCCGCTGAGCGTCGCCCTCGGTGCCGAGGCCTCGTTCGTGGCCCGCACCCACGACCTCGACCGTCAGCACATGATGGAGACGTTCCGTCAGGCCCATGACCATCGCGGAGCCGCGTTCGTTGAGATCTACCAGAACTGCAACGTGTTCAACGACGGCCAGTTCAACGACATCACCAAGCGATCGGTGCGCGACGAGATGATGATCGACCTGGTCCACGGCGAGCCCATCCTTTTCGGCGCCGAGCGCCAGCGCGGCGTCATGATGGGTGACGACGGCGGCCTTCGCATCGTCGAGGTGGCCGATGTCGGCCTCGACCGAATCCTCGTCCACGACAAGCACCGCGACGCCCCATCGCTCGCTTTCGCTCTGGCCCGCCTCAATCAGGACGACTCCTCCCCCACCCCCTTCGGTGTGTTCCGCCAGGTGGAGCGAGCCGAATACGCCGGTGAGGTCGCCCGCCAAGTCGCCGCTGCCAGCGAGCGCAAGGGCGCGCCCGACCTCGACGCGCTCCTCCGCTCGAACGGCACCTGGTCGGTCGCCTAATTCGGACGTCGTCGACGGCGCTCAGGAGAGCGTCATCGAGCCGACCGCAACGAAGTGCGCGAGGGCGGCGAGCACGGTGAACGCGTGCCAGATCTCGTGGTAGCCGAACACGCTCGGCCACGGATCCGGTCGCTTCACGAGCATCACCGGGAACCCGATCGAATAGCTGAGCCCGCCCGCGACGATGAGCGCGAGCTGCCATCCGCTCAGGTGGTCGAGCAGCGATGGAGCGGCTGCGACCGCTGCCCAACCGAGCAGCGGATAGAGCGCGTAGCCGAACCATCGGAGTGATCGCACCTCGGCGATCTTCGCGACCACGCCGAAGAGCGCGCCGGCGCCCACCACGCTGAGCAACGGGATTCCCCACCCTGCTGGAAGGGCGACGAGGCAGAGCGGCACATAGGTGCCCGCGATCATCAGATAGATCGACGCGTGGTCGAGACGTTGCATGATGAGCCGCATCCGGGGAGACCAGTCGATGCGGTGGTACGCAGCCGAGATCCCGAAGGCGACGATAAGCGTCGAGACGTACACCGCGACCGAGGTCACTCGCGCAGGACCGTCAACCGCGACGAGCAAGACGATGCCGGCCGGCAACACGCAGAGGAACGCGCCGAGGTGGAACATGCCGCGCAGCATCGGCCGATCAGCGAGGCGGAGCATCGATGACGAGGTCATGCGAGCACCTTCTCAAATCGCAACGGCGCGCATCCCACGAGTGGCACGGTACAACCACACCGACACCGACGTGGTC
>Ga0222719_10003712_pt1 | contig 13516 bp, 15 predicted proteins | sample C33_34DmetaG_FD_165039 | JGI IMG/M metagenome (GOLD analysis project Ga0222719, IMG submission 165039) | Estuarine water microbial communities from San Francisco Bay, California, United States - C33_34D | ecosystem: Environmental > Aquatic > Marine > Unclassified | place: USA: California...
CCTTATTCTTTAGACGCGGAGCCTTATAATAAGCTAATCAATGACCTTATCTACAAATGTAAAAAAATTTTGATAGAAACCTCTTGAATAAAAGGTAAGGTAATTAATGCGCAGAGTTGAACCCAATCATACTTGAAAACCTCAAAAATACTCTCTTTTAAAATCTACCCATGCTCTAAGTTAGACGAAAAACTAACCTAATTTTTTTAAAAGTAATTTAATCAATTTAAGGTTTTTTGGAAATGGAGGATATCTTAGCGGAACATCAAATTTAAAAGATCTCTTCATTATCGACTTTTGATGAGAGAAAGTATTAAAAGAAAATTTCCCATGATATGCACCTAGCCCACTATCACCAACACCGCCAAAGGGTAAGTGATCAGCTGTGATTTGAAGAAGAGTATCATTAAGACAAACTCCCCCTGAACTCGTATGCGCTATGATTTTATCATGATTAGATTTTAAATTACTAAAGTTATACAAGGCCAAAGGCTTAGGTCTCGCTTTGATATATTGGATGGAGTGATCGAGACTTTCAGATTTTACAATAGGAAGAATGGGCCCAAAAATCTCTTCTTGTAAAAGAGGTGATGAATCTTCACATTCTACTAGCGTTGGTTCAATATAAAGGTCATCATCATTTACATTACCACCTGAATGAACTTTAACATCCCCCAAAAATCCTTTTAATCTTTCATAGTGTCTACGGCTAATAATTCTAGAATAGTCTTTACTTAGATGGGGATTCTCTCCATAAAAGGACTCCACATGTTTTTTGAAATATTTTATAAAATCGTCTTTATATTTCTCTGGCATTAGAATATAGTCAGGTGCTATGCAAGTCTGACCAGCATTCATAAACTTTCCCCAGACGATCCTTTTTGTAATTAACTTCAAACTTTTTACGTCTTGAATAACACAAGGTGATTTACCACCTAACTCAAGTGTTACAGGGGTTAAAAACTTTGCGGCCCTCTGGTAGATTATTCTTCCAACACTAGTCGATCCTGTATAAAAAATATAATCAACATTTGAATCAATTACCGCATTTGTCTCATCCGGTCCCCCCTCAATTACAGCGATTTCTTCTTTAGGAAAGTTATCAGAGATTAACTTATTAACTACTTTAGAAACATTTGGTGCTAACTCACTTGGCTTAAGGATTACAGTATTTCCTGCAGCAAGGGCCCCCACAAGAGGAGATATTAATAATTGAAATGGGTAGTTCCATGGTGAAATTATAAATATAGTACCATATGGCTCTGGTCTAATTAAGCATTCCACAGGTAAATGAACTTTTGGAGGTGATACTTTTTTAGGTTTCATCCACCTTTTTAAGTTTTTTAGAACCTTATTTATTTCATTAATTACAAACATTGTTTCAGCAGTAAATGCTTCAAAAAGAGGTTTTTTAAGATCCGCTTTAAGTGCTTCATGAATGAGATCTATATTATTCTCTATAACATCTCTTAATTTTTTTAATCTATCTATTCTATATTCTAGAGATAAGGTTTCACCTGAGTTGAAAAACTCTTTTTGGGCCAAAACTACTTCTTGGATATTCATGCTTCCCCTGTCGTGTCAAAAGTAACTTAACACGGGGATTATATTTTTAAGGAAGCAGTATGGCAACTACTTGCTAATTGTTTCGCTATCTTCTTTTTCCATAGGAGTATCATCCACCCTTATTATCGATGACTTATCACTCTTTCCTCGTGCAGTATCAATGATACACTCACAACCCTTAGGACAATCTTCCAAATTTTCTCCCAAACGATCGGCTTCGGAGTCTTCAATTGCAAATGCTAAATTCGCAAATAGAAAAATACTTATTAACAACATCATATTTTTTTTCATCTATTAGCTCCTATAAGCTTAAATTAACTCCAGCAGGTCTAACAATTTCCAGTAAGGACTGAAACGCCTGAGTTACTTGAACCGCCATTTGTTTTCCAGAATTAGAAGAAACATTTTTAATCTCGCCAAAGCCGTCATAATCAACTTTTATCTTTCCTACTTTTTTTAGGTCTATTTCAGTTGGCTTTCCAAGAGCATTATATTTAAAAGCCAACGTTCTTCTCACGTCTTTCTTTTTATCATAATCAACCATATCCGTAATCCGGCCATTTCTATCATATTTTAATAAAACAGCTTTACCCACGTTGTTCATGGCCTTATATAAATTACCTTTCTTATCGTAGTTAAATTTAGTCCATCCATTAGGGTTAACTACCTTAGTCACTTTATTTAAAGTAGGATGATAATCTAATTCTACAAAGTCTCCATCAGAAGACTTTCTTTTGGTCAATAATCCTCTTTTGTTATATTCAAAAGTTGTAACATCCTCTCCTTTCACAATCTTTAGAGGAAGCCCACAACATTCAGAGTAAGTAGTTTCAGTAACAAATCCACTAATATCTGTTAAAATTCTATAAGTGTATTGAGAACCATCAGGTCTTTTCTTCATTTCATATTCATACTTGCTTGAAAACTCTTTTCCACTTTTTGTTTTCTTTTTGACTATAGTCCAATAATGTAACTCAGGATTTTTAGAGTTCTTACCGTATTCGTACTTTGTTTCTAAACCAGCTTTATCAACAATATTGGTTACGAATTGTGTCTGTGGCTCATAAGCAATTGTCATTTCCTTACCATCAGCGTATTTTACTTTTTTCATATTATGATAGGAATCATATTCAAATTTATAAGTATTACCCGCCATATCAGTAGATGAAATAAGATTATCACTATCATACTCATAAGAAGACTTAGTTTTTGAACCCGTTGAAATACTCTTAACTCTACCAGATTCATACCATTCAAAGAAAAGTTGCTTTGACTTTGTATCTTTTATAGAAGTCAAGCGATTGTCCTTATAGTTCAAAAATACTTTATGACCATCTTTTTGTTGAACCAATTTTAAATAACCCTCTAAATCAAATTCTTCAAACTTCCCACTTTCATAGAATCTTTTATATCCTCTAGAAGTTTTCATTAATTTTTGACTTCCTCTTAGAGAACTATATAGGACATCTCCTGTTTTAATATCAGCAACTACCTTAAATTTTCTAGCGTAGGCAAGTCTTAACTCAGAGTCCCCTAATAATCTTTCTCTTAAATTTTCAGCGACTACATCACTTATATTGGCCCTACTTTTCATTTTAGAAATTATTTTATCAACTCCTTGAGATGGATCATTCGAGCCCTTAGGAGTAAACCTCGTTCTAGCACCAGAGCCATTTTCAAATATTGTCACAGAACCATCTGGTGAAACCTCAAGTTTTGTTTCAAAATCGCTTCCCCAACCGAAGCCAAACCAACCCTTGTGTGTAGATTTTGAATTATAGGTTCTGACAACTGAAAGTTCAGGTCCACTTCCTGAAACAATAACGTCAGTATAATTTATATAGAAGTTACCATTTTTGAGATTCACTCCACCATAACTTGAAATTGAGTAAAGTCCTATAATAATTAAGAGAAGCTTCATTAAACATTCCTTATTTAGTTTGTAATTCTATCTAGTTTATTTATCGGAAGCGCCCAGAATAGGCCTTAGGAAAAAGTCCTAAGTTTTAATGTCAACTATCTTTAAAATGACGAAAAACCCGACTGCATCAAAGAGAAAAGCTACCACACACATTGCAATTCCAAGGGGATGAGTAAATAGTTTTATCATAGAATCCGGGTCAGTGAAAAAGTATATCGCTCCTATACCAAATGGCATCCCCGCAATAACAATCCCCTGAAACATACCTTGGGCAACAAATTGCTCTACTTTTTGTTTTAAGCGTACTCTTTCCCGTATAACATCAACAATAGTATCGAACGTTTCAGCCAAGTTTCCACCCGTTTCTCTTAGAATATTCACCCCCGAAACAAACATATCATTATCTTCAAGAGGAACTCTTACAGCTAAATTTTCGAAGCATTCCTCTAGTGGAACACCAATTTTATTTTGTTGTAACATCAGCCCAAATTCTTGTGAAACTGGCCCTGGCATTTCATCGACAACCATTCCTAATGATTGGGGAACAGATAACCCTGCTCTTATCCCATTTGAGAGTAGTGTTAATGCATCTACCATTTGACTTGCATACATCTGATGCCTTTTCTTAATCATTTGATTAATAATAGGCTTAGGTATCTTAAAAGCTATAAAGAAGAATATAAGACCGATAACTAAAGCAACTATCCAGTTGCTTGTCAAAAAGCCAATTGAAATAATGACTAAAGATCCTCCTCCAAAAGATAAACCTATTAATCCGTATGTTACTTTTTCTTCCTTAATATCGATAAAAAGAAGATTAAGTTTTTCTATTATAAAGTTTCGCGTTCCGAACGTTTGGTCTTCAATCCAAGTAAATAATTTATTCGCCTTTCTAAAAACGGGTATAAAAACCATCAAGCCGATAATTATTACAATTCCATTTTGTCCTAATAGTCTTACTATAGCATCCATAATTATTCGTTTCTAAATAAACCCCGAGGTATGTTGTACCCTTTAGCTTCAAGCTTCTCTATGAAATTAGGTATAAATCCGCTTGCCTGAAATTTTCCTATTATTTTTCCATTCTTATCTATACCTTCTTGTTTAAAGGCAAATATATCCTGAAGAGTGACCACGTCCCCTTGCATACCACCAATTTCTGTAATAAAAATTAGCTTTCGAGATCCGTCATCTAATCTTGTTTGTTGAATTATTAAGTGAACGGCCTTAGAGATCATTTCTTTTATGGCCTTAGGCTCAAGTCCTGCTCCTGCATATTGAACTAAAACTGTAAGACGCCCTATACACTCTCTAGGGTTATTGGAGTGGACTGTTGTCATTGAGCCATCATGACCTGTACCCATGGCCTGTAACATATCTAATGTTTCACCACCCCGGCACTCTCCAATAACAATTCTATCAGGCCTCATCCTTAGTGTTTGCTTAACTAGACACCTAATATCAACACCACCTTCTCCCTCAAGAGATGCCGGCTTTGTCTCGAGACTAACAACGTGGTCCTGAGGAAAATCAAGTTCTGCTGAGTCTTCACAGGTAATAACCCTTTCATTTGCCTGAATGAAACTTCCTAGGATATTTATTAATGAAGTCTTTCCAGAGCCTGTACCTCCACTAACAACAATATTTCTATGTGCCTCTACTGATATACGTAGGAAATCGGCCATATTTTGAGTAACTGATCCAAATTTAACGAGGTCTTTATAGGTGAGTCTATTTTCAGGAAATTTTCTTATTGTAATTGTACCTCCATTAAGTGCGCAGGGAGGTATAATAGCATGGACTCTTGAACCATCTGAAAGTCTCGCATCCACATAGGGTGTTTTTTCGTCAATTCTTCGTCCGATGGGTGCTACAATTCTTTCTATAACATTAAGAACTTGTCTATCTGAGCTAAAGATAACTTCAGATTTTTTTATCTTTCCACCTTCTTCGTAAAAAATCTTTTCAGGACCGACAACCATAATCTCAGAAATACTTTTGTTACTGAGCATATCTTCTAAAGGGCCTAATCCAAGTGCTTCATCGAGAATCTCTTTAACCATTTGGTTCATATCATCACGAGTATTAATAACACCGCTAGTATCTTCTTTGCCTAAAAGATCAACGACTAACTTTTTTGTTTGTTCCTTAAGAATTATTTTTGCCTTAGGATCTTTATCATCATCTTTAGAAAGGTCCATTTCTTCAACGAGTGATTTATGTATTCTAATTTTTAGATCTATCCAGGCATTTTTGGCCTTCTTTTCATCTCCTACTGAACCTTTCTTTTGTTTTCCTGCATCGGGAGATTTCTGAAGTTTTGCTAAAGATTGAAAAACATTTTTCTGAATAACTTTTCTTACAGTTTCAAAAACACCTTTTGCAAAAGGACTATTTTTTGCCACCGTAACAATTGGCTTCTTTGCATTTAGTGCCTGAACACAAGTTTGGTCATCTTTTAGAATGGTTGAAAAAACTGGTTTTCCAATTGTTTTTCCTACAACATCTGGTGATACGGGATGACCTTGAACTGCTTGATTTACTAAAACCTGGATCATATCCTTCGGAAAGAGCATTGTTACTAGTTCCGAATAAATCCTCTTTGATTGATTTAATGCTAAAACATCTGCAGAACAGACTAAAAAGATGGCCGTTGCAAACTCCAGTGCCTTTAAGGAAAGATCGTTTAATTCACTTCCACAATCTATAACGATCAATGGAAACATTTCTGTTACGGCCTTTAATGTCTTACCAAGTCCATCTGCATTTACCGCTGCTGCTGCCATTGGGTCATTAGGCATACCTATATAAGAGACGCCTGCGGGATGAGAGATTACAAACTGTTGTAGAGCTCTAACATCAATAGCACCAGGAAAATCACCCAATTCTTTTATATTTTTTTTAGAGGTCATACCAGTAATGATATTTTGATCTCCTCCAGCTTTAGAGTCGAAATCTAGTAAAAGTGTTTTACTTCTTGATTCTGCAGCAAAAGCAAAAGCAAAATTAGCAGCTAACATTGATTTACCAACACCACCTTTACCACCTAAAAAACAGGCAATATAACCTTTGGCCATCTTAATTTCTTCCTCTTTTAAATTTTTTCAAAATATCATCGGTTCCCGAAGCTGCATTAGCTATAATTTCAGGTGTTACAAAAATTACAAATTGACTTTTCCCTTTCGTAATAGACTTCGATCTCAAAAAAGAAAATAGTGGAGTTCCCCCTTGATTTGGATTATTCCCAAAGGGAGGGTTTCTGTCATACTCTGTAGAGTCTCGATTAATTACTACCCCACCTACTACAGCGCTATCCTTTGACTTTACAACCATTGAAGTTGAGATGGTATTAGATTGAACTTCTGGTGGATCTCCAATACTTGCCGAAACACTTATTCCCATAGCAAGCTCGATCTTTTCCTGACTAAGAACTTTCGGTGTGACACCTAGATCAAACCCTGACTCTGCTTTTTCTGCTTTTACAAATTCACCGGTTCCAATCGCAAAAGGCTTTGATGACTTTTTAGCAAGCTTTGCTTGAGTACCATCTTTAACAATAACCATTCCAGATTGTATAACTCTTGCTTGACCTGCACTCTTAGCTGACGCTAATTTGGGAAGCAAGTTAGAAATTGTTCCTGCTAAAGTACCTTGCGACTGAGTAGATAATCCATCAGAAGCTTGTTTACCAAATTGTATAGAAGCTCCTGTTGTAGACATGAGAGGACTCCACTTAAACCCAAAAACTCTATTATAATCTTTCGATAATTCTACAAAGTGAGCTGCAATCCTTATCAATTTTGGGATTGCTGGTGGTGTCTTTTTGGCATTAACATTTATAAAATTTTGAATTATAGACTTTTGACCAGCTTTCTGTACTGCTTGTTCCCTTTCTGCAATTGAGGCAAGTGATTCAGGTAAATATGCCTTTGCTATACTAAAAGCTTTAGTTTTTTGACCGGCCGATCCTACAACACCTTCTAACCAATAGGCCTTATTAACGACTCTTACTGTTACATCACGTAGACCTGCTCTTTGTATTTCATTCTGCATTTTTTGACCAACTAACACTTGTGCCATAGGAGATAACTCAACCATCTCCATTACATCTGGAAATTTTTTAAGAACTAAATTTATAAGGCCCATATCTGAGGGAACCACAAGTTTACCACCTAAGTAAACAGTTCCACCCTTAACACCAATTTCAAGCCCTTCTATATGCCCTAAAAATTCTTTTAATTTTTGTATGAGTTCAGATTGATCATTTGCAGTCACATTTACCAAATACCGACCTCTTATATCCCCAACTGGATTTCTAAGTGTGATAGAAGTTTTACCTACCTTTAAGCCTTTAAAAGTAACTTCTTTTTTCCTAGGAAATATCTCAAATGCAACTATTGAGGGGTTACCAACCTGCACTTTTGGTGAGGCTACGTAATCAAAGCGAATTATTTTATCAATCCCTAAAATCACATCCACTTGTCTTTCATCGACTTTTTCATCACTTTGTGTGAATCCCAATGACCAGTAAAACAATAATATAAAAATAAGAATGATCTTCATATTTTAATTCTTCTTATTCTGTTCTTGAAAATATTGTTTTGCCGCAGCAGCATCACTTCCCAGGATATCGTAAAATCCAGTACCTTGAATTCTAACTAACTTTTTATCATTATTATTTCTTAGTACTAAATTTAAGTCTCTACCAGTAAACGTCATAATGAAAGCAAGCTTTTGTGCTTCAAAAGGATCTAGCTCCAAAGTTACTGTATTGTACTGGCTATATGTACTTAAATTCATTGCCTTAATTTCTCTCGGCGTTTTAATACCAATTAAGGGAATAGAATTAGTCATGCTTAGACCTGTTGATAACACAAGTACGTCTTGAAGAACGGTTTTAATCTTTTGTCTGGCCTTATCGCCAGCAGCATAATCAATAGCTGCCAAGACATCCACCCTATCTCCTGGCTTAAGTAGTTTTGAAACGGCAATTTTTTCATTAACTGAAACTGCTATGGCCCTTTTCCCCACACTAACTTGTCTTGCTAGACCTGTACTTGCACCAGGATAAGTCACTCTAGGTTTTGTTATTTGTTCCCCTTTTAATATAGGGACTGTGGCAACTGTATTATCAAGCTCACGAACTGATTTAAAATGACCTGGAGATAAAAAACTTTGTGGAACTGATTTAACCATTACTTTAGAGTCATCAATCAGCTCAAGCTCTTTAATGTCGACTTTGGCAACTACTACCGAACTTTCTGTACCAAACCTTTTTATGATTCCACTTTTCTGATCTTCAATATAAGTATAAACCATAAACATGGCGACACCTGCTATAACTAATGCCAACGTAAAGGCCCGAGTGTTCATACTTATCCCCTTAATATTAGATTAATTATATTTTACATCTAGGAACGTTATGGATTAATAAACCGGCAAAAAGGTTCCGCTTTATCTTAGTGTACAACTACTTGAAATTCTTGAATTTCCCGCCAAGGAATCCCATAAGAAACTTCCATCAGCTTGGTTTAATGTATAAGAACTTGAGCATACTCCAAAGGTAGTAAAAACTCTTACATATTTGGCCTCTCTTGTTCCACTATTCATTGGATCCTCACACTCTTCTTCAACTGAATCGCCCAAAATACTTGGGATTTTATAGCATGGAGCTATTGGTGTTGCCCCTCTTGCGCTTCTTTGCCAACCAAATGAATAGCTCCCAACCATGGAAATCCCATTTTTTCCTAACTCCTCAAGGTCTTTTTTGAATGGAACAGTAGAATCATTTTTTACTGAATAAAAGAAATAGCCTCTTGTAGATTTTTGCTGATTTATTGAACCATTTACTGCACCAGCAACAGTTAAAAACACAACAAGAAACACCAAGTAAAATGGTATAAAGACAATAAACTCAAAAATTGCCTGTCCAGACTCATCACTTAAATCTATTTTTCTCTTTTTCATCAACATCCATTATCAAACAAAGTAGTATACTTAGAACAATCGGCCCCTCCAGAGACTGTATTCATAGCTGCACAAACTCTTTCAATACACTCTCCTACTGTAGGTTCTTTTCCTAAGAATGATTCTGATCGTAAATATACAGGCTTTCTACCACCAACTATATCTGAAACTCCAAACTGATTTCTAAACTCAATCCAATTGCCCACAAACACTTTATTATCTACATTTCGTGGACTATTGACTTGTAAGTTTGCCGTCCAATTCGGGACTAATCGCGGTACCAAAAATGATAAAAAAGTCTGAGCACTTCTTTGAAATGAAGCTGCATCAGAGCCCCCCGGCGAGTTAGCATTAATATCAACTACGAGATATGTCCTAGAGGCCATATAAGTGGCATAGTGGACTAAAAAACCATCAGCAATAACAAAAGATATTTTCAAAAATACCAAAACAATAACTATGGCAAAGATAAATGAAGACAAGAACTCTGTTGTCGATTGACCCTCTTGGTTTTTTTTTATTTTCTTTATCATTGTGTTGGCTCCACTGGAGTAAAGAACCTCGATTGCCCTGTCTCCGATTGATAACTAGTATGCTGATCACTATAACTGTTACTATCTGGGGGTGTTAACCCTGTTACAATTGGTGATCCATAACGATAAGAATGTTCAATATATTTTCTGAGAGTTTCAAAGTAAGGTGAATCAGGTCCCATATAATATTGAAATGTCTTATTTCTAAAGACAACCATTACCAAAGACATAACTACAGCAAGTAAAAGAATATATTCTACTGCTGACTGTCCCTTTTCATTTAAAATAGAGCTACTCTGTTTACCCATCCAAACCATATCCATGAAAGTAAAATAACCGGAGCGTAAGGAAATTTTGTTCCATAGATCTCCTTAATTGCACTAATATCACTTTGTTTTATAGCCTCAGAAATCTTTTTTCTATTTTGATAAGAGTTATATAAAAACAAGGAACTACCCATTAATATTGTTAAATATAACAAACCTAGAAAGGCCGTTTCATGTTGTGAGACTGGTATTAATATAAAAAATGAAAATAAAAATTTAGTATCACCTGGTCCCATAACCTTTAATAAGAATAAACTAAACCCGACTATTAGAAAGGCAATAGAATAAAAAAATTGCTTTAATTCAAATTTATAAACATCTGGAACTATGGTCACAACAATAACGAAAATCAAAAGATTTAAAATAGGCCATAGATTCGAGACTTTCCTATGCAAAATATCCAAATAAGATACAGCAACAAGCTCTATTAGAAGGAATATATAAACTGATTGAGGTATCATGGAATACCATTCCCAAAATTCCCATAAAAGCATAAGGACTTACAGACTCCAGATGAAAGGGCATTTGATAGAGCATAGCCAAGTGAGGCCATTGAACTATTTGTATACCCACTAATGAGTTTAACCATCGCAGTCGAGATACCGGCCATCATACCAAAAACCAATAAGTACTCTAAAAGTGCCTGACCTTCTTTAGACCTCATACATAAGATATTGATATTATTTAGAAGCAAGAACAAGGGAGGGCAATAAATGCCCCCTTATTTAAGATACAGAAATAATTTGGTTTAGCTTAGTTACCCATTTCATTTACGAAGCTCTCAGCATTACCAAATACAGATTGAGTAATCGAATTTAGTTTGGCACTTGCCACATCCTTAAATTTGAACACAATTAAGGCAACAACAGCAACCAACAAAATATACTCGGTCGAAGTTTGCCCGTCTTCTTCTTTTAAGAATGAAAGGATTTGCTTTTTCATACCCCTTTACCCCTTTTAATTTAAAGCCCTATTTTTATAGGTTTCTATTCGGGAAATCTTTCCGAGACTTTAAGCCACATTCCCAGACACTCTCCCTCAACTTAATTATACAATAATTTATAATGCAACGCAATATTGTAAAGGCTTGAAATAATTGACTTTTTCACTTGTAAAACTAATAAAAATCTAGGGTACAAGCTCGACAGGCTTTGCTATAATAGTTCTTGGGGTTTAGGGTGAGCAATTTATGGTTTTCGCCCTACAATTTAACTCTCGGAAGCGGTCCCTGATTATGGTGAGCAAGCTCACACTGAGAAATCAGAAGTGAGAAGCCTAAAGTAATTACCTACTGCGTCCACCTGTCAAACGACGGGCGGAACATACAAGCCTCATACCTAGACCCCTTTAACCTAAGTTCCATTGACAGCCTCACTTATATTACTCACAATTTAGTTATGGAAAATATTCAAAACACTTCTGAAGAATACATTAATACTGCTTGGATAGAAAAGCTTGCTCTTGAAGAGCTCAACATGGAGGAATCAGGTGTCATTTCCCTAAATGAACATCTTGATCCTAGACTTTTTCTTGAGGAATCCTCCATTAATTTTATGAATAATCTTCGAGATCGTTTTGAGGTTTATGTCACAAGATTTAATCAATACAGAACATCAGCAAAAGGTTTAGGCCAAATCAAGATCTTTAAAATTGCTAATACTGTTAACGACTTTATGCTTTTTAGAAACTCACTTCGTCTTGTATTTTCTAGAAAGTCTACAGACTTAATATCCATTTCTTTTCTTTCTAACGGCAAAGAAATTTTTTCTCCTCGATTACGAAATGAAGATTCAATCCAAAATGAATCACATGAAGTTAAGGCCCATATAGGCCCATTTAATGATATTACTTGGAGATTCAGAGGAGAAGAGTTTGAAGTCGATGCTCTGGTCAGACACTATTTAAGTGAATTTATCCGACTTTCCTCTAGATAAATGAAATATTTCCACCTTGTGCCTTCTTATGTTGAGCCGATTGAGAACCATTATATCTCTTTAAACTTAAATTAAGAGACTCTTCTATAGAGGGCATATAGATATTAAGAAAAGCTTCTAGGTTATTGCTATTGAGCTTATAATACCAAAGCTCCTCAGTACCTTCCCTAAGCTTTAGTAAAGGATAAGGCCATCTTCCCTTATTTACTTGACTCGCGTTTTCTTGAAAAATTTTACAATACAATTTTGCAAACTCATAACGAGTCATTATATCACTACTACATAAATGTATGAGTCTATTCTGGGCCCTTCTTTCAATACTCAGCTTTATGATAAGACATAGATAGTAAACATCCAAAAAGCCTTGTTTAACATAGCAATCAAAGGACTGTGGTGATGATGATTTAATGTTATATTGTAAGTTTTCAAAAAATGTTCTTTTTGTAGGGTTGATATGTCTTCCATAAAGATGACAAGTTCTAAAAATCATATAATTCAGAGAATTCTTTTGAATATAAAACTCTCCAGAAGATTTTGTTTTACCAAGTACAGTTGCAGAATCTGGAATATCCATCTCCAAATAATCTTTATCTTCCCCTGAAAAGACGAAGTCTTGTGATATATAACAAATTTGAGATTTGTATCGCTGGCACATTTCAGCAACATTGAATAATCCCGAGGCATTAAGAGCATCGGCTAACCCCTCAGCTTCAGAACAAGAGATTATTGAATTAACTCCCACACAATAGATCGAGTAATCTGCCTTAGAAGTATATAAAGTAAGCTGGACTGATTCTTTATTTAAAACATCACAAGGTATACAAAGAACACCAGGTATTACCACAGGCGTTTTATAATAGGTACCAACGACCTTAAAATCCTTTTTTAAAAATACTGCCAAATTAGATCCAATAAATGAAGATATACCAAAAATTAGAATCGTCTTTTTTTCTTTTAACTCAGTCATAATTAAGTTTGATTATATCAGGTTTGTTCTAACTATAAGCAAAAAAATGCCCTTGCTCAATTTAGAGCTAAGGGCAATTATGAGTTTAAACCTAATCTATCCTATCAGTTTTAGTGCAGAACTTGGGTACTGATTGGCTTGGGCCAAAACACTTACGCCTGCCTGAACCAAGATGTTGTTCCTAGTGAGCTCTGCTGTCTCATTAGCGACATCAACGTCCCTAACTCGAGAGTTTGCAGCACTGAGGTTCTCATCACTGATTCCAAGGTTGTTGATAATTGACGACAACCTATTTTGTACAG
>Ga0222719_10003714_pt1 | contig 13513 bp, 6 predicted proteins | sample C33_34DmetaG_FD_165039 | JGI IMG/M metagenome (GOLD analysis project Ga0222719, IMG submission 165039) | Estuarine water microbial communities from San Francisco Bay, California, United States - C33_34D | ecosystem: Environmental > Aquatic > Marine > Unclassified | place: USA: California...
TCAACAGTTGTAAGACGAGTCGATGGTCGCTTACACCGAATAATCCTTCACAGAGTTATATGGGCTGAGACTAGGGATTGTTACGAACGATGGTAACAGGTTGCAAACAATCTTGTGTGTTCGTCCATCCCCATGGCGAAAATGTGTGCTCCTTTATTCGGCCATGGGCCATGGAACAAGCATCGAAAGGATCGACCGACTCATTCGACTAACAAAACAATTCCCAAAGCTAATCGCGAAGCCTTTTCTGAACCTTTCTTAATGACTGATTACGTCGCAGAGTCATTTCGGACGTGGCCTTTTTTCCCTCGTTGACGACGAATAGCATAACACGACGAACTTGAAGGAGAGAGACAACGTAGCTGCAAAAAAGTGCATAACACAACGAACTTGAAGGTGAGAGACAACGTAACTGTCAAAAAGTGCATAACACGGTGAACTTGAATGACTAAGTACGTCATTATAAATTGAGAAACCTTATAAATAAAATTTTGTTATTGGGTGTCAGAAGAGCTTCTGGTTTGAAATACGCACGCGTCTCATTTGCACCTAAGAAACCCGGATATGTTAACTATTAGCTTCATTTTATCGAGCGGTCAGAAAACGGCAAAGGCGTTCGTCAGCGCTCGTTAAATGTTATTGACAGCTGGTTGTTTTCGTGCGTTTTTTCTATGCCTTTCGAAAAGCTCTTGATTCTCGGCTACCACCTCTACGCAATCGATACGAACCAACTACGCATTCCTCGCATAAAACGGTTTTACAACACAACCACTTCGAACAACAACAAGCACTTCTTCGAACAACACAATGGAAGGATTCAACGATCTCATGAACAAGATTGCCGCCCAGGCATCCCAAGGACAAGGCATGAACTACCCTCAGCAGACCTCGAACAACCGAGCGACTTCTCCGTCGAACAACGGTGTCGATCTCTCGGGCATTCTTCGCAACGCGCTTCAGCAGGCGGTTGACCAGAACAACACAAGAACTTACCAACAGCCGGCTGCACAAGCACCGGCTCAGCCTCCAGCACAGGCTCCCTCTCCAGTCCCTGCCATTCTGGCTCAGATTCAACAGTTGCAGCAACAACAACAGCAAAGACAGGCACAAGAGGCGAACAACGATCCCCTCGCTCAAGTCAGGTCGATGCTGATGTCTGCCTTGAATCAAAGACAAGCCCAGCAGCAACCGGCCCCTCCACGGGTTGAAGCTCGTCCAGAAACTCCACAACAGATCTTGCTGCAAGCTTTGGCTCGTCTTCAACAGGGACAGTCGAATAATGCCGGCAATCAAGTCCCTGTGAATTTCCCCCAGCCCATCTATGACAACTCGGCATGCACGAACAACGCCCATGGTGGTGGTGCTGCGTTCCAGCCTCAGTATCAACAACAGGCTGCGCCTCCGGTCATCGATGACTCTTTGATTGAACGGTTACAGGGAGCTGTCAACCTGGTTCGATCAATCCAGCAACAGCAGCAAGCTCGGAATGACTTGCCCACGGAGATTTCTACCACAGTGAAGGCCCCTGTTCTTGAGGAACCCAAGGAAGTCAAAGTTTCTGCTATTCCCGAGATGCATACTGTCAAGTCTCAGCGAGAGTCACTTCATCTCGTTCAAGATTGCAAGAACAGTCGGGATGCGTCAGAGACTTTGACAACCTTGGGGTCTACCCTCCGAAGCAAGTCGGATCCCTACGTTGATGCCGCCGTCATTCCCGATCCCGACATTGGTCTGGGAAGCAAGAACCGAGACAGCTCCACGCTGTTCCCTGACAAACTCTACAAGATGTTGCAAAAGGTTCGGGAGCAAGGACAAGAACACATTGTGTCATTCTTGCCTCATGGCCGAGCTTTCAAGGTACACAAGATGGACCGCTTCATCGCCGAGATTTTGCCGGTTCACTTTCACGGACAAAAGAGATGGTGCAGCTTTATCCGTCAATGTCAATTGTACGGCTTTATCCGTGTCACCACCGGACAGGATGCTGGAGCCTACTACCACGAGTTGTTTTTGGATGGACATCCCAACTTGTGCCGGTACATGAAGCGGGTTGGTGCTCCCAAGGGTTTGGATCGTCGTCGATACAAACTTCCCTCCGGTTCCGATCCAGACTTTTACCGTATGAAGTCTCTCGGTACCGTTGTCTACGATAGCGACATGAGCGATATGTCAAGAGGCAGTGGTGATCCCATTATTTCATCGTCTGCCAGTGCGTCTCTCTAAGCGCACAGCACAACGGGGGATATCAATGGGGGAACGACATTGTTGTCACGAGGACAAACGCCAAGTGGGTAATATGTAATTACTCTACTCTCTTCGTATTACAAAAATAACATTTATTAACTTTCATGATATTACACCAACGAATGCCATACTTTGCTAAACTCATCGATAAGAATTGTAGGGCCGTGCATGTGTTTAAATGGATCGAAAATATGGCACTCCGTGTTGTAACATACGAGTCGCTAGCATATCCTTACTATTTCTAGCTAGTAGGTAATATGCTTTAATACTTTACATGGACATTCTCTTGTTTCGATTACGTCGTCGTTGCCGTCCTGTCGTAGCTGGTGGTGATGTTACATTCTCATTGTCCAGAGCTCGCATGTCAGGTGTTCCACTTCCACCACGAGATCCCATGGACAAGCGTCGAAACATGCGTGGTAGAGAAAATCGACGTCGACGACCGCTTCGAGGGGATGTCATGTCGGACGGTGTAGCCGCCAGAGAGGTGGATTCACTAAAGGCCACTGATGTCGGTGTTAGTGGTTCCAGAGTCGATGGCGTACCCAAACGTCCGAGAGGATTGCGCGAGGTGGTAAAGGCCGTGGTAGATGGTGTCGTTGGAAGAGTATCGGCAATGTAGGCCGTCGGCGATTGCATTTCGACTTCGGGAGGATCTTCATTGTCGGTTTGGGTTGTAGTTCCTTCGGTTGCACCTTCTTCGGCCTGGGCGTGTAATTTGGAAAGCAAGCTATCTCGGGCCCGGTGCATCTTGTTGAGACGTTGATCTTCTTGTACTTCATACAAGGTCCGTCCAACACTCATACGATCTTGTTCGTCGGTTCGGTCATTGCCAATGAACCACATGTGGTTGGGACCACACGCCACTTGATTGACGTACATGTCATGTGCCAAATCCACTCGTACCGGCAATAAAACATTGTGGCGAGAATCAAAGGTACACACGTGCAAATCACGACAGGTCGATGTTTTGGGTGGGACGGCGACTGAATTGTCCTTGAGTGGCAACGAACGGGGTGTGGGAATACCCATTTGTCCGGCATCATTCGAACCCCAGGTATAAACATGTCCCGACGAACTAATGGCAGCCGAATACGATGGTCCGGCGAATATTTTGGTAATTTTGGGAACCGACGAAAGAACATGTGGACCCGTACCTTTGCTCGTTGGAGGGCTCGTTGTTGTTGCTCCTGCTGTGCTTGTGGTGGCGGCTTGCAACAACTGTTTTTGCTGCAACTTCCATTCCTGTCCTGCCATAATGGCGACAAAATCCAACTCACTCACCATTTTGGGCTTCACTTGACAAAGTGTGGCATGGCCCAAACCCAATTCTCCTTCGGTACCACCGCCCCAACAAAAGACACGGCCACCGTTGGTTAACAAGACAGTATGATTGCCAGCCGCGGCGACTTGGGTGACCACCAAATCGGACAAACCTTCAATTTTTCGTGGTGGCAATACACCACTCCGACGCATGACGGTACCACATTGTCCATGATTGGATGCACCCCAGCAATAGACTTGTCCATTGGCAATGGCTACCGAATGCGATCGTCCGGCCGCAATTTGCGTTACCGGTCCATCGACGTCCAACGGTACGGGTAGGGGCGCGGTCAAGGTCGGGGCCTGGCTGGACGATGCCTTGAGGGAGGGTTTTCGTCCACATTGAAAGGATCGATTGGATCCCCATGCCCACACCCGTCCGGATTCCACCAATGCCAAGGCATGCCAATCACCGGCAGCAATTTGTTTGACGGTAGTACCCATAACATGAGGTAACAATCGTTCAATAACGGTGGGTTGGGGTGCATAGGTAATGTGTGTCGTATCGGATGCCATTCCCTCATTACTGGCCAAACCTAATTGTCCAAAATGACCCGCACCCCAACTCACGACCGCCACGCCTCCTTCCATCCGTCCTAAACAAAAATGACGACCGGCACTGAGTTCCACACATGCCAATGGCAAGGGAATGGGAATCCGAGTGGGCAATGGAAAGACATGACCATGAAGTGTTCCTGTTTGATACACATGACCCTTGTTGGTTAAAAAGATGGTTGCTTGTGTTGTACAGACGGTTTGTTGAATTTCCTCCTCTTGTGGAAAGGAATGGTTGCTGGTAGTACTCGTCATAGTTGTTGTTTGTGTGGTGGCCCAAGGTGGAATGTCCCATTCATACACAGCAATCCCCGAAGTATCCACGGACGGTACGACGGAGGAGGTTGGATCGATTTTACTACTAGCTGTTGTTGTTGTTCCTAGATTCGTAGCACTGCTGCGACTGCCAAGTGGTTTGGTTCCACCCAAGGCATAAAAATAGTCCCTTCCAAAGGCAAAGGCACGTGATCGACGGAGTCCTCCTTTCGAGGAAGAGGAAGAAGAAGACATATTGGTTATTGATAGACAGAGAGACAGAGAGAGACAGAAAGGTACTTGGGAACAAACGTCGTAGCCAAACAAACAAAAAGACAAAGAGACGAAGCGAATCTGTCTTTGCCGTAATGCGTTGCGTCGATTGAGTTCTTGTTGACGATATCCGTGGAACTTAAAAAATAACAACACCGTATCGCTAAGCTCTCTCTCTACTAGAGTAATAGTCGTTGGAAAGAAAGAGAGTCGACAGACAGGAGAGACCCAGTCAGTAAAGGGCGTTTGTGTGTTGCCGTCGCTTGACAATCTTTGCGTTGCTGGGCGATCTGGTGGTGCTCCGCGCCATACCGCCGGAGGTTCGTGTATCATAACGATAAGGTTACGGTTATTGTCATTGGGTAAATCAACGAGGACTACCCTTCCTTATTATTACCCTCTATTACTCTACCCTCACTCTAGCTCTCTCTAGGCAATGGCTCCCACAATTCGAGGTAGATACAAATCATAACCTCTCTCGCGTGTTGGTCGAGTCTTTCGTTTCCATTGGTTTATTGACAAAAATAACACTTGCCAAGACCTGGATTGAGACAGGAGGGGGAACCATCCGAATTATAGGCGACTCCGGTACACGAGTAACCGGAACAACAATCGGCACCGACTTCACAGGCATAACCATAGGTACAGCATTGACCCGTAATCAAACAACTTTCCAATTCACGAGAGGAACCACGTAAAAACGAAGGCTGTACATTGGTATCCAGCGAATCGATGCCTCGGATCCTGGTCTCGTCGGTTGGGTCTGTAGTCGCCAAGGATGTTTGCGCCAGAACCATAAAACAGAGGGTGGCGAGTGTATAATTGGTAGAGAGTTTCATGTTGGGTTTGGCGTGTTGGTTCTTGGGGTTTTGCAAGAAATTATGAGAGGAACCACCCCTCCATCGAATACCAAATGTTGTCTAGTCTTGGCGTGATGGATCTACATACTTGAGAAAGGTTGCAAATTGCATAGACACGACCATCGTTCTTGCGGTGACGTCGTTCCGTGCCTGGGAAGGATTAAATCCGAAGTTAAGGTTAAGGCTTAATTTAAATTACTTCTACCTCCCCGAGAACGATGATAGTTCTACTACTCTAGCGACATGTCATTCCCTGTCATTTTGACGGAAATCGATCGATGTATTCGATAGACATGATGTCATTGACAATCTTGGACAGCGCATTGGCTGGTCTTTCCACGGTAGCTTCCACGTTCACTGCACTCCGTTCCACGATGGCTTCCACGCTCGCGACTCGCGATCGCGACAAACAATTTCATTCATGTCGACACAATTTCGTCCAAACGATCAACGATACCATTCTCACCACACCATGCCCGAAATCAACAAGCAGTCTTCCTCCAAGGACTCCGTTCCCGAGCCTCCTTTCGAGTTGAATGACAAACACAAGAAGGCCCTGACGACGTTGTTGCACGCCTACCACAACAACCGTCAAACGATGACATACCCCGAGCTTTCGTTGGCATTGAACATCGGCGAGAAAACCAAGGCCTGGCAAAGCGGAGCGTGGAAAGACCTAAAGTCGAACGAATACATTGTCTCCAAACAGGAGGACAAAAAGCAGTTCGAACTCTCCGACAAGGGTGTGGCCCTGGCCTCGACGTTCTTGACCACCGAAGAATTGGCCGAGTTTGCTCCTCCTGCCACGACGGAACTCTTGCACGAACGCATCAAGAAGAAGTTGTCGCGTTTGGAGAAAAATTATGGCGACTGGGGTTGCAAGATTTTGGATTACATGAACTCGAAGGATTACGTCGTCCCTATGGGAAAGCACGACCTCGCTCACCATTTCGGTACTTTGGCGGACAGTCACGGCTTCTTTTACGGTCTCCAAGCTTTGATAAAGTGGGGATACGTTGGCAAGTGTGAACCTCACGAAATTGCCCTTCTTCTGAACAAGAACGCTTCTCTGACAAAGAACGATGGCGTTGAGGCGACAACGAAGAGCGTGTCGTCCACGCCGGAAGGCGACGCGGTCGAGACCAACAATGAAGACACCAGCAAGGATGAGCCGGCGATGACCAATGGAGAAAAGAACATCGACACTTCTCCAACAACCAACAAGAAAAAGAAACGTTTGTCGGTTTCCGTCTCGGACGACGATGACGATGTCCCCAAGAAGAAAAAGGGGAGGAAAAGCAAAAAGGACTTGCGCGGCGGGCACCCTCTAAAACTGACGGACAAGGCGTTTATCAATTGATTATTAGCATTATAGTCTTGTGCTTGTTTACATTGTGCGGAAACACCGCTCGAGCAAGGAGGCGCTTGGGTGGTGGAAAAGTCGACGGATTGATATTCAAGATAAACTTATCTACTAGTTCTTCTTTTCAAAGGGTCTATTTGTATTCAGTCATCTATTGAAATTATGTTATCCGTGTATGAAATGGTGGGCAGACCATAGCTGCATCCCATCGCACTCGTCCAAGAGACCTTGTCTATGATACATACCAAGTTTTGTGCCGAATGGAATCTCGTTGTTATTCGACTTTCCTAGGTCACGAGTCAGGTCGAGTCGGCCTCGATCTCCTCTTCGTGGTCGTAGAAAGAGTGGGGCGCTGATTCGGGCCTTTTGGTCGGCATCGGGCGCATCCGGCGCCGGGTCTTGCCCAACAACTCTGTGAATACAAACCGGAACGTGGCCGTCTGACAGCAGTTCCAAAAACTCACCCGCCATGGCGACAACAAAAACATCATTGTCGTGCTCCGTATCTCTGTTTGTTTGAGTTTCTTCAGTTGTTGGTATGCTGGGACGTACCCATTCTCCATTGTTAGGCACACTCTCTTCCCCGGACTCTGGACACCAAATCTCTAATCCTGGTATGTCTGTCAGGGGAATAAGCGTAAGGAAGGAAGAATCCACATGAGCTGGAAAGGCATCGGCCTTGGCTTTTGATGTTTGCCGGGGATATCGAATGATACGATGGTACGAGTTGGATATCCCTCCATAGCTTGTCGATTCTCCCGCATGACCACCGGTGTCAATCAATTCCTTGGCTGATGTCTCGTCCATTCCCAAGACAGCCCTGACAACTTGGACGCCAATTCCAAATAAGGTGTCAATGCCATCTTTTGCGTCATCATGGATAGTGGACCCGACAAGGTCCTCTATCTCAAAAGGTAGAAGGTCTGACTTGCTGTTTCGATCGTCATCCGTCTTTTCCGACAGTATGCGCGTGTCAAACAATTGCATTTTTCCTTCGTCGTTCACATTGTCATCGTATCCAGCATAGACGTAGTCCGTGACTCGAATCGCATTCAAGCTGTCTTGTAAGTGACTGTTGTTGGGCTGATCAATCTCATCAAAGAAGCGATTCGCATAGCCGGTTAGCCCGCGTATCGAAGCAGCATCAGCGCCAGTCAAATGAAGTAGAACCGAACCAGAAGTCGACCTGTTAGAAGCAGCCGAAAAAGCCTCTCGTATGGCACATGGAGAGGCTACTGATTGTCTGTCATTGTTGACGGCATTCTTGTGCCGCATAGTCAAGCGGGGAATATATTCATCGGACAGACATGCCTCTTCTAGGTGAGATTTACTTCTTCCTTTTGGACGCAAATCATCCTCGGTTCGTAGTTGGCGTACTTTCTGAATCAATGATTCTCCGAATTCCTTCAAAAGAGGTCGAGATACCTCTGCTTCGGCAGCCGAAAGGCCGAGACTGACGGACCTCCTAGAGTGACACAGAGATGGTAAGTGCTGCGGAATTTGGTAGGTACTAGCTGCGAGGAGCAGCACTGGACTCTTCATGTTGCATTTTTCTGTCAATCCATTTGTGGTCTTGACTTGATGTTGTCTCGTTGATGCGAAAGAACATTCTAAAAACGAAAGGGCCGTGCGTGTGCCGTAGATCGCATAGCACATTAGAGAGCAGGTTAACAAATTGTTCGTCTGTCCAGCTTCCGTTCACTTGGCGCGCACCGTGGAACTCCGAGACTACAATAGTCTTCTTCCTTAAACAGCTGCTCTCGATATTAACTATGTGTTTAGATTATTAGCTTTTGAAATTTTGGTTACTTAGCAAACCATTACCTAAATGCTGTCTAAATATATTTTCTTGTCTTGCGACCCGCGGTTGCTTTGAAAGCTTTGCTTCCGTCTCAACGACACAGCGATATCTACCTTACTAACACAGCAAGGAAATTCGATTGCAGTATCTTTGAAGAGACCGTGTGGAGGCGGTCAACCAGATAAACTCCCCTACACTTGGGGGAACTTCGACACACCGGTATCTGACGTTCTTCTCGCACGCTACCCTCTCCATCATTCAATCGCAAGAGATAGGTTGGGGGTATCCGTAACAAGAGGAAAGTCAAACGACCACGTTTTGGCGCACCTGCTTCTACTTTCGTGAGAGGCTACAATCAAGTGGTGCATATCACTGCACTAGGCTACCCTCTACTAGCTCTGGACGTTCTGGGGGGCGGTAGGAAGATCTTGTCGATCTCCGATCCCTCAATACTGCTATCATGAGGCATTTATTGAAGCTTAAACCGAGCCGGGGCAGTACAGATGCGATGGATGACATCAAAGCCACCAACGAGACTGATGTTAGTCCGGATGAGGCACCTGCGAACCCCAGTGGCAAGGGCGATTTCTTGCCACGGATCCGCTCTCGGCTTGTTGGTAAGAATCGTGCGCTACGATCCAGTGACGATCTTGATGCTTTGTCACGGCGTAAGCGCTACGGCTCTTCAATTCCACTCGAGATTGAGATTGTTACGATCCACGATGATCAAGAGGCGGCGGATGACATTTCCGTTTCGAGCCTCGGCAGTGCCTTTGAAACGAATCATCGGCAGCGGCGTGAACGTCAGAATTACAGTCCTTCGCCGGTAGTGGAACTCGTGAGACCGTCTAGTCCGTTTTCGATCAGAACGTGTGCATCAGATGCAGCCGTCCCGGAACCCGTTGACATGGAATCTCTTTACGTAGTGGAATCACCAACTTCGTGCAACTCCTCCTCGTCCTCAGTGGACGAGCAGTTTTGTGCTTTTGTATGTTGTTCAGCACTCTATCCGGGACAAGGTGACGAGGAGGATAAAGAGGTTTCGGGGCAAAAGGGGCTCGGGGTACCACCTCCTAATTCTCCACGTTCGCTGACAGAGGAGCGACAAGAATCCTCGCCTTCTTCCATTTGGACACCGCTCTTCGCCACGCCTCGCCGTACATGGTCGCAGCAAACAGAAGCTTTTGAACTGCGACAAGATGACGAGGATGATGGGATTGTGGTGATTCCGACGAGGGGAGCCAATGAATATGACTATGACGATATTTCAGGTCGTGGGGCCAGGTGGATGGCAGCTTGCGGGCGATTCTAAACAATTAAAAAAGACATAAACTGTCTTCTTGGGTGTCTCGGGAATGTAGCGATCACATTGTAAAAGATAGATCCTCTTGTCTACATCATGCTCGAATAGCGATAGTATTTGGCTCAGCAAGATGGGGCACACGTTTGGAACCACTTTTCTATGGATTCCTTAGGTTGAAGCGTTTAGCGAATTGCATATTATCTTATAAGGCATGCGGTTTCCGAATCAGTCGACCCGACTTCGTTTTCCGAAGCGATGCTTTCGTACGGAGGGTCGTTGCCATATCCGCACGCACTCGGATGGAACGTCCCGATTTCGTCTTGATTGTTTCGTAGACTTCTTTCCTGGGTGTAGCTTGTGTATCCCCTCCTTGGTTTGGTTTCTTGCCGTCTTTTGCACCCCTGTTGGTCAAGCCAGGAGCCGGCGACGACGAATTCATGCCTGGAGAAGAAGCTGTTTTCTTGTTGCCACCAACGTGGATTCTTGCGCTCCGTACTACGGTTGCCGGGGCGAGACCCGGCGTTGTAGGAGGGTACACAGATTTGGCAACAAATCGCTTCCATATCTTTGTACTGTTCGGTTTGTCCTTTCTAGCATCTTGTAGAAGCTGCTGGCAGCGTTTTCGGACACCGGAGGACTTCAGCACGTTCAAGGAATCTCCATCAGAAGCTCCGTCCCCGTAGACAGGGAGCGCTATTTGTTCCAAGTACTCCGTATCGTGTCCATAACTCTCCAGTCCACGTAACAAGACATCGTCTGTGAGAGAAGAAACATCCCGACCGACCTTGCCTGGAGACCACATGACAACGGTGCCATCCCGAACGGGCCGCGTTCCTATCGATTTGGTACGGCGAGGTCGCAGATTCATAGAACCCGCTGCGCCCCGACGACGGTGCTGTCGGTGCACTTTTGCTGTCGATTCCATAGAGCCCAGAGATGGACGTCGATGGTTTGATTGTTCCGCGGCAACTTCTTCCGTATCCTTTTGGCCGCCAGCTGCGTTCTGCGCAACGTATTTTGGATTCAAAACAAACGTACGCTCGTACAACTCCTTGTCCGAAAATTCAAAACCGTGGTGTTTCGGATACAAGGACATATCCAGACGGTAAGCTTCTCGAATTCCCGACAAGAAGGCTCCGTGAATGGTACTGGGGTGATACGGTGTCGTGTGCTCACCAGCAAAGAGCAAGACAGGTTTAGTACCGGTATGGTCCATGATCGGTTCACTCATTGCTTGCAATTCCGAAAATCCATCGACACCAGGAGGAATGTAAGTAAACGCCATTCGGGAGTACTGCTCGTGCCCCCATCTTGTGGTACGGTAGTCAATAGGCGCAGGTATCTGTGGGCTGTCGACACAAACCTTCGCCAAGACTTTCATACAATCTTCGACGATTTCTTCGTCGGTCCAGTCTTCAATATCCTTGGCGAAGTCACCGCCGTACATAAAGATCAAAATGGGTTTCCCCGTGTAAGCGTGTCCATTCAAGATTAGATAGGAGCGTTGGATACCCGCCGCCAGTCCCAAAAAATCGGAATCTTCCCAAAAGACGTATGGAAAGGATAACGCGCACTTGTTGAGTAGACCAGCCCCCAATCGACGGATCGCTTGTTGCTTGGCTTTAGGCAAGGGCGGATCAAACGCGACACCACCACTGACTCCGTCTTTTTCCTTGGCAGTTTTAGAGGACAACGACAGTGCGCCCAACTTGAGCATTCCCAACGGTATGGTACAAACAACCGAGTCCGCTTCCAAGACGGTACCATTGTCCAAAGTTACCTGTACGACAGTCTTAGTTTTGGGACGTACATCCTCCAGTTCCTTGGGAGTACTCACAGTGGATTCCTCAAGTTTGCGTTTCTGTCCCGAAACAGGTGTCTCCGGTTCCTCGATGGTATACCGGTCCGTCATTTTACCCAAATTACTTCGACTGGAACGACGTTTGACATTGGGATCCACACCCCGAACACGTCGTGATTGTCGTCGATTGGAAGTTGGTGTGGCAGGGGAAGAGACTGCAGAGGACAGGATACTAGTGGTAGTAGGTACGGTGGATGTGCCATTGCGTTGTTTGGCTGCTGCGGCTGCTTTGGCAGCCTTGGCCTTGGCAGCGGCTGCCAATGCTTCTTTGGAAGGATGGACGATATGAATACGTTGGACAGGACTGTCATACAAAATGGGTAATTTAGTACTCCCATACGTGACAGTATTCGGAACACCACTGGGAGATTGACCAACATTTGCATCCTCCTCATCGTCGTCGTCGTCTTGAGTATATCCATTTGCCAATGTCTCAACGACTCGTTTCCAACTATCCCGTAATGCCACATGATCCCCATCATATCCATAGGGTTCATCATCATTCCATGTATATCCCAAATGTTCCAAACTAGTCCCACAAGACACTTCTAAATTGGCCTTGTGCCAGGCAAACAAGGACAATTGATCCAATGGAAGCGTGGTATGGTTGTTGGTGGTGGTGGTGGCTTTGCGTGTTTTATTCGTTTGGGACGACGACACTGTGTGGGTAGTAGTAGTACCACCATTATTCAGTCCTAGTAGATCAACACCTTGTTCCAAACATACTTGTCGAAACAAATCCCCAAACGAAGGTGTACGAGTCGTTTTGCCATTGTGATTGATGGTGGTGGTGGGTTTGGATGGACGATGACTTCGGCGTTGTTGTTGTTGTTGTTGTTGTTGTTGTTGGGGTTTAGTAGTAGAAGTAGTAGTATTTTGAGAAGATGATGATGATAATGATGGTTGCCGTGTCCGTTGAAAGGTTTCCTCCAAACACTCATTAAATAGATTGGAAATGTGTTGATCGACATTGTCCTTGACTCGGACGGTGGATATGTTGGCCACTGCAGTAGTAGTAGTAGTTGTTGTATTGGTGGTGTTTGTGGAATGATACAAGATACAATCCGCTTGCATGGGACGGGTAGGATAGTGTAATTCCTCCATGACCAAGTGTGTTAATGGATTATGTTCAATCCCATGAATCAAGGCTCCACCTAAATCGACATTCATACTGGAATCGTATGTCGTAGACTTGTTGTGGGTCTTGTTATTGTTGTTGTTGTTGGCAGTAGTAGTACGCGTCAAGTGCAATGTATCACCTTTGAGACGTCCACCAACCCGATTACGGGCCTCCACGAGGAGTAGTTTGGTATAGCCACGAGATTGTAATTCTCTGGCACAGGCCAATCCCGACATGCCACTCCCCACTACCAAAATACGATGATGATACACATAGGGATAGTTGTTGTTGCTGCTGCTGCTGTTGTTGTTGTTGTTGTTGTTGTTGTTGAGGAACGAAGTGGCGGCAGAGGAGGATGGTGGTGCTTTTTTCTTAGTCGTCGTCGTCGTCGTCGTCGTAGCGGTAGCATTGTGGGATGATATCGTGTCCTCCTTCCGAGTGTCCTTCTCCTCTTTGGACGATGACACGGTTCGTTGTCGTTTCTTGTGGGGTGGGGGTTGTAAAGAGGACATGATGATAGACTCTTGTTGGAGATAGTCAGTTAGTTGGTTAGTT
>Ga0222719_10003717_pt1 | contig 13506 bp, 13 predicted proteins | sample C33_34DmetaG_FD_165039 | JGI IMG/M metagenome (GOLD analysis project Ga0222719, IMG submission 165039) | Estuarine water microbial communities from San Francisco Bay, California, United States - C33_34D | ecosystem: Environmental > Aquatic > Marine > Unclassified | place: USA: California...
AGCATTTAAATCATCTAATGGAGCGTCTACCTCATCTAGCATACAGAATGGAGCTGGATTTAATTCAAATAATGCAAAAACCAAGGAGAGAGCAGTCATGGCTTTTTCTCCCCCTGAAAGTTGTGAAATGGTTGCATTTTTTTTGCCGGGAGGCTGAGCAGCAAGGGTAATCCCTGAGTTCAAAGTATCTCCATCAATTAACTCCAATGATGCTTTTCCTCCTCCAAAGAGTTTTGGGAATATCTCTTGAATTTTTTTATTTACTGCATTGAAACTTTCATCAAATTTAGTCTTTGATTCTGCATCTATCTTTTTAATTGCTCCTTGAAGTTTATCCATGGCTTCATTTAAATCTTCTAATTGAACATCTAGCTCTTCCATCCTCTTTGATTCTTCGGCAATTTCCTCAGGCGCAGCAAGATTTATAGCTCCAAGAGACAAAATTTTAGATTGAGTACTTTCAAGAGATTTTTCAAGTTCATGAATATTTAAATCTGCATATTCATCTGGATTTATTGTTTCAATTGAAAGGCCTGCTTTGATTAAATCTGCGGCAGCATTTTCAAGATTCACTTCAAAAGTTCGAAGATCAAGCTTGATATTATTAGATTTCTCTTCAAGAGCACGAAGATCTAACTCTGCAACTGATTTTTTATTTTCAGATTCTCTAATTGACTCATCAACTCTAGATTGCTTTTGTTTAATCGAATTTAATTCAGCTTCAGCATTTGAGCTACGTTGAATTAAATCAGAGAGATCTTTCTCAGCATGTGTTTTTTTCTCTCTCGTATCTTCTAATAATTTAGATAGATTGTCCTGTCTTGATAAATACTCATCAGGAGCAGCAAGGTTAATGGATCCCAATGATGAAATTGTGCTTTGAATTTCTGAAAGTGAGTCCTCTAATTCAGATAAATCCATTGAAGCATATTTTTGGGGATCTATTTCATGAATATTGATGGCTGCTTTTTCCAAAATCGTAGAAGCGTTATCTAGATTGACCTCATAAGTTCTTAAATCTAGTCTAAGATTATTAAAATTAGTTTCTAGGGACCTCAGGTCAATAGCAGCTGTAGATTTTTTCTTCTCTATGTCTCTTACTTGTTCCTCAACTGAAGCTTTTTTACCTTTTAATTCATTTAATTCTGCGAGCTTTGATTCTTTTTTGACAACAAGGCTCTCCATTTCAGTTTTAGTATTTTTTTGCTTTTCGATAAGCTGCAGCAATTGCTCTTCAAGCCTAGTTTTTCTTATTGAGTACTCACCTTTTAATGTTTCAGATTTATCAGATGCAATTTTTAATATGCTCAAAAGAGAGTCTTTGAGTTGAACAGCCTTATCTATGAGGATATTACCATTTGCACCAAAGGTTTTTAGCTCTTCTAGAATTTCATCTAATAAATTAATTGCTTTTTCTTTGGGGGTTAACTGACCTTCATCTTGTTCTTTCTCTAGTGCCTTTAGGTAGTTGGAGTTAGCTTCCTCTATTTCAATTTTTATTTGAGCTATTGATTTTTCTGAGCTTTGATATATTGATTCCATTCTTGCCATATTTTCACCTAGAGAAGAATAGTCTGATTGCGTTGATTCTAATGCTGAGATGATTGAGGAGTTATCAGAATGGATATCATCCAGAGTAGATTGGAGATTGTTAACTTCTAATGATTTTTCTTGGACATTATCACTTAACACATTTATCTCATTATCCAATTTCTTCTTTTTGTCTAAAGCTTGAAGTGCTTGCAAGATTGCAATATTAAGCTTTAACTCGCTCTCTTTAGGATTTAATGATTCGAATGTAGACTCTTTTTGAATTGCTTTGGCGTAACTTTCTTTTGCAGTTCTTAAATCTTCCTCTGCTTGAGCCTCAGCCTTTGTTAAATTTTGCAAATTTGCTTCAAAGCGTGCAATTTCAGCTCCAATAGAGTAAAAGTTTTTTTGAGCAGCTTCAAACGAGGAAAGAACTGAAGAATGTTCTGTCTTGATTTGATCTATTGTAGATTGTTGTGTGTTTACCTCTTGCGTCTTGACTTTGATTTGATTCTGAAGAGATGTCAGTTCAGAGTTGAGCCTATCTTTTTGGCCCTTTGCTTGTAAAGTGTTTAAAACAGATACATTTAGCTTCAGTTCTTTTTCTTCAGTTTGCAGTCTTTTATACTTTTCGGCTGCATTAGCTTGATTTCTAAGTCTATTGATTAGTCTATTGATTTCTTCTCTAATATCTTGAACTCTTGATAAGTTCTCTTTGGTTTTCTTAATTCTTTGCTCTGTCTCTTTTCTTCTTTCTTTGTATTTAGAGATGCCCGCTGCTTCCTCTATAAATACCCGCATCTCTTCTGGCTTGGCGCTTACGATTTTAGATACCATGCCTTGCTCAATAATGGCGTAACTTCTTGGACCAAGGCCTGTTCCAAGAAAAATCTCCTGAACATCTTTGCGTCTGCATCTTGTGTTGTTTATGGAATAATGAGATTGTCCGTCCCTGGTCATCATTCTTTTGATAGAAATTTCATTATATTTAGAATACTCGCCGCCGAGTTTGCCCATTGAATTATCAAACAAAAGCTCAATACTGCATTGCCCAGATGGCTTTCTTAAGTCAGAGCCATTGAAAATAACATCTGTCATAGATTCGCCACGTAAGTTCTTTGCAGACAACTCTCCTAGAACCCATCGCACTGCATCAATAACATTAGATTTTCCGCAGCCATTGGGACCGACAACAGCAACCATATTTGTAGGGAAAGATATCCTCGTGGGATCCACGAAACTTTTGAATCCAGCCAGTTTGATGTGTTTGAGCTGCATTAAATATATCCTTTACTCATTTTAAACTATTGTTCCTTTTTTAACCATTCGTTAGTATAAAAAAATAGCTCCTCTTGATTATTTTTGGAGTACTTTAAATCAAGAGTTTTGAAGGCTTGAAAGTCATAATTATCACATTTAGCCTGCACCTCAATCTTAATAATTTCTTGTTGCAAGAAAGCAGAAGTAATATCAAATCCTCTTACTAGTGAATGAGATTTATCAAGTCTAAAAGGTTTACTAATAGCCGGAGAGAAAATTTCTCTAAAAGCAATATTTACTGAAGGACCATTTGGAATTGAAACAAAGAAACTTAATGATTCAAGATCACAGTTTGGTGGATTTTCAATACTCGCCAAAATATTTGAGTTAGCTAAATCTGGGTACTTTAAATCTCTTAAATCAGCCAAAAGGTTAAAAATAGGCGCTTGAAAATTCTCTGAAGCAAATTGTGAGCCTAGTACCTTAAGAATGCTTTCAGCAGAATTAAAAGATCTTAGTTCTAAAGCTTCATAAAAGACCTCAACCCCAAGCATAAATGAATCTTCTTTTGATGATTCATTTTTTAAATATTTTTTTATTAGAAGATCATCAACCTCTTTATTATCTGACAAATATCTGTATATAGATTCTGATTGTGTAGCTTGAGCCCATGAGCCTATTAATGAGTTTGGAGAGATAAAGTTCAAAAAAAACCCGCCAAGGATAAAAAATGTAGCTAAAAATACTAAAGATTTTTGATTTGATAACGGATGAAGCAAATAAGAAATTATGGGCAATAGCAATATGACTATAACTGCAAATATAATTAACACTATATTCTTCGCTTGCTAAAAAATATAAGCAATAATATTGCTAGAAAAATAAATGGGCCAAACCATAAAAAATAATTAGGCCCTGAAAGGGAAGGCCTATAGTCTGAAAAAGTACCAAATCTTTCTGAAACATATTGTTTTATCTCATCGTCAGTTGAGCCCTCAAGAATTAGTTGATAAACCTTATTTTTTAAATCTCGAGAAACTGGAGCATCTGAACTTGCAATACTGCCGCTTGTACATTTTGGGCATCTAATCTCTGAAATTAATGAATAAAACCTTTTCTCCTGAAGTGAGTTTTCAAATTCATATACTATCTGTGTAAAAGCAAATGAAGAAAAGATAAAAAAATATATTACTGTAAAGAATCTTTTAATAGCCATTATCTTTGCTGAGCTTTCTGAATTAGGGGTAGAAAAATATTCTCCCACTTTATTTGATTCATTTCCCCTTGAATATGTCCTACAACCTTATTATTAATAAGTAGGTATGATTCAGGCGCTCCTGTGACCCCAAGATCAAAAGCTAAGTCCCCCCTTGGATCATAAATAGAAAACAAATAAGGGTTACCGTGTTTTTGAAGCCAAGCATTTGCCCTGGTATCCGAATCCTTGTAATTCAAACCAATGATATCTAAGTTATTCTCTGAAAGCTTAGTTAAAAAAGGGTGCTCAACGAGACATGTTATACACCAACTTGCCCAAACATTAATAAGCTTGATTCCACCCAAAGATTCAGATTGAACTGGGCGACCATTTAAATCATCTAATTCAAAGGTAGGAAAATTTTTAGCCTCAAAAGTAGCAAGCTGAGCATCCTCGTCAACTAAAAGTACCCTAGTAAAAAAAATTAAAATAAGAATTGGGATAATAATAATTAAAAACCTAAGTGATTGATTCATAATGCTTTCTTTTTAAAAATTGTAAGCAACATTCCGAATGTCATTAGTGCTGCTGATAACCAGATCCACTTAATAAAGTAGTTTATTTTCAAGGAAAAAGTCCAACTACCATTTTCTAGCTGATCGCCAATGGTTAAGTATGTGTCTTTCAATACAGATGCATGAATAGCTGACTCAGAGGTAATCTGCCCTCTTGTAGCATATTTTCTTTTTTGAGGGTTTAGAGAGATTTCTTTGCCATCATGCAGAAAAGAAACCTCAGCAGAAATCACATCATGATTTGAAGCTTTGAAAACTCTAATATCTTTAAAATGAAATTCTTGCACCGATTCGTTTACTGAGATAGTTTGGCCTGGCGCAAGATTTAAATTTTTTTCATAACTAAGAATGCTGTTCATTGATACAGCAAAAAATAATAAGCCCAAACCCATGTGGGCGACTGCACTACCTTTATTAATATATTTTTTCTTGAATAAGTTATTAATTGTTTTAAATAAGTAGCTAAAAATAATCAGTAATCCAGATAAGATCCCAATGAATGCAAGAATAGAAAAAATCCCGGTTAATCTCCAGATTATATATATCGAAAGCAAGGATAAGAGTGTTGGAGGTGCAGTAGTAATGAAAAATGTTCTCAAAGGCATCGAGCGTTGCCACAATGCATCGATAGAAATCATAATAAACGCAGCTGCTATCAAGATTAATGGAGAAAAAATTGTATTGTAATATGGAGGGCCGATGCTAACTTTTTCACCATAAATTGATTCGATTATAAGAGGGTATGTGACACCAAGGAAAATAGAAAAAATACTGGTAATCATCAAGATATTATTCATTGATAGAAATGATTCTTTGGAACCTGAAACAACTAATTTTGAAGAGTTCAAAGCCGGAAGTCGGTATGCAAAAATTGTTAGAGAAAGTAGAGTGATTGAGCCTGAAAAACTTAAAAGGTATAACCCTCTTTCAGGGTCATTTGCGAATGAATGCACGCTATCAATTATCCCTGATCTGACAATAAATGCTCCAAATAGACTCAATGCAAAAATTAGAATGCCTAAAAACATGGTCCAGGTTTTGAGAACATTTGATTTTGAAGATGCAAATAAAGAATGCATGAATGCTGTAGCTGCAAGCCAGGGCATGAGAGCAACATTTTCTACAGGATCCCAGAACCAATACCCTCCCCAACCTAACTCATAATATGCCCACCAACTGCCAAGAGTGATTCCGATGGTAAGAAAGATCCAGGCAACAAGAGACCAATTTTTTATGTCTTGCTCCCATTGCAACTCAAAATTTCCATTTATCAAATATGCTGTAATAAAGCTGAAAGAAATTACAAATCCCACATACCCCAAATAAAGCATTGGAGGATGAATAGCCAAAGCTGGGTCTTGTAATACTGGGTTTATATCCGCACCCTCAATAGCTCCAAATGGCAAAATTCTTTCAAAAGGATTGGATGTCAAAAGCAAGAACAACAAAAAACCCAAAATAATTAAGCTCAACATAAGCAATGTTAATTTTTTCAATGGGTGATCTTTATTAAGTGAATTTAGAAATAAAAAACTCCAAGCTATAAGAAATACTATCCACAAAAACATTGAACCCTCATGAGCACTCCATATTGAAGTTATTTTATAAAAAATAGGTAATTGAGAATTTGAGTGGCTGGCTATATATGCTATTGAAAAATCATCACTTATGGCGAGATAGACATACATGCCAAAGGAGATGAAAACCAACCAACAGGACTGATTAAATAGCCTCATCGATAGCATTAATTGGTTAGGATGAGATTTATTAAAAGAAAAAAATAGATTAAAGATTAGAACTAGAGTTAACAAGAGAGCTGCTGCTAGTGATAAAAGATGTGAAATCTCTCCGATCATGCCTTGCCTTGATCTATGGATAGCTCAGGGGGCATATAATTTTCATCATGTTTGGCAAAAATTTCTTCTGCCTCAAATATACCATTTATAAAATATCCAAGGATCACAACCCCGCTGTCTTCTTTAAATAAATCAGGCGTAACTCCGTCAAAGGTTACTGGAACTTCTTGAGCAAAATCAGTAACATGAAATGTAATAATGGTCCCATCTCTTTTAATTGAACCATTCTTTACCATTCCGCCAAGCTTGATTCTATAACCAGATTTAATATCTGCCTGCAGCATCTCAGATGGAGTATAAAAAAGATCTAGCTTTGAATTTAAGGAAAAAAGAATTAATGAAATTCCGCCTGAAGACAAAAAAAGAATAAGAATTAGCTTCCAAAGGCGATTTTTTCTAGCTTGAAGCATTTTTAGTTTTTATTTTTTTCTTTATGTCATGAATTCTGTGTTTTGCGACTAAAAAACTTAGCAGAATCATAGATATTCCAATTGTGTAGACAGACCAAACATAGATACCATGGCCATCCATATCTAAGATTTCATTAAAATTATTAAAAGCTAAGTCAAACACTGTCTTGAATCCATTTTTTATTTTTTTCTCTAGTAAATATATAAGAACGACTGCTTAAAATACCAAGAGAAATCAGTGTAAAACCTAAGCCAATTATTGAAATAAGCAGTGGATATAACATCGATGGGTCTATGGAACTACCACCCGAAACGGTAATTGATGCTGGTTGGTGTAGGGTTGACCACCAATCAACAGATTTTTTGATAATTGGAATATTTATAACTCCAATAACCACTAATATTGACATTAGACGATCAGCTTTTTCTTTGTTTGAAAATGATCCATGCAAAGTTAAAATTCCCAAATACATAATAAATAATATTAGTGTTGAAGTGATTCTTGCATCCCATTGCCACCATGTTCCCCATGTTGGAATTCCCCAGATTGAACCAGACAATAAACCCAAAAATGTGATCATCGCGCCTATTGGTGCGGCAGCTTTGATTAGATAGGCAGCTAGTTTTACTCGCCAAACAAGATGCATTAAAGCGCAAATGGCCATAAAGAAATAAATTAGCTCTGCAAAAATTACAGATGGCACATGGAGAAAAATAATTCGATAGGAGTTTCCTTGAACAGCGTCTTGAGGCGCAAACAGTAAGCCCCATATCCATCCAAGAGTTAACATGGAAACCCCAAACACTATAAAAAATGGGTAAAGTTTTTGAGTAAGGCGCACAAAACTTTTTGGAGAGGAGAATTTATGAATGAAGGCTGTGATCACAACAAGTATTATAAACCTAAGTTGATTAATCTATATGTGTTTTTAATGCTGCAGAGATAATTAACGGCATCACTGCTGACATCAGCAGCCCTACACCCATCATTAAGGCAATGATTGAAAGAAAGCCATCTCCATACTGTATGCTTCTTATCGCGCGACCAAGCAATATGATCACTGGTAATGCTAGAGGCAAAGAAGAGAGGACTCCCAACATCGCACCTTTGTTAATTGATAACGCATTGCCAAAAGCAAACAAATTAAACAGCAAAAGGTTTGAAAGACTGAGTAATAAAAATACCTTAGCAAAATTATCAATCGCTACCCCATTAGCAAAAGAGAATAATGCCCCAATTAGGGCAATAGGAATTCCAATTAAAAATACAAATACAAATATTTTTATAAGGGCAAGTTTATAAAAATCTTTTTCTATTAAAAATTCTTGCTCCAATGAACCATCCTCAAAATCTTCTTCAAACATACCCTCTGTTGCAACAAATGAAGTCATTAATAAAGAAACAACAATTATCGAAAAATAAAACTTGTCTAAATCAAATTGAGAGATATCGATGCTCAATGGGAATGCAATTAAAACAAGGACCATGATTAACAAAGGTCCCAGCCAAGATTTTAACTTCTTTGATAGTTTGTAAGTTTCTGCTTTTACTAATCTAAGCATTCTTTGTTCCTAAATCTAATACTTTGCAGTCAATCATTGGATTGATATGCGAAGTGAGAATGAGTCCTACTCCGTTGGATAACTTTTTTTCAAGAAAGTTATTTAATTGATCTGCTGTTACTTGGTCCAAGCCTACAAAAGGCTCATCAAGAACAATTAATTCTGAAGGTATGGCCATAACTCTTATCAATGCTAATTTTTTTTGTTGTCCAAAGGATAAGTTAGCTGTTAACTCATCCTGAACATCCAATAAATCAAAATTTTTCAACCATTCGAAAGCAAGTTTAAGATCAGCATCATTGAATATTAGCTCAAGATTCTGCGCAGGCGTAAGATAATTTTTTAAAGCATTTTTGTGGCCAAGGTAGGAAATATTTAATTCTTGTGCCTCTAAATCAATAAAACCCTTAGAGGGTGAAGTTATGCCCAAAATAATCCTCAGCAAAGTACTCTTTCCTGAACCATTTCCTCCTTTGATATGCAGGCCTTCTCCTGAATTTATTTCAAAGGATAAATTGTGAAAAAGCTTATTATCATTAATTGAGTGAGTAATGTTTTGAGCTGATAAAAGCTTCATAAAATTTTAATTTAACAGTGATTTTGCTCTTATTGTAAGTGAAGGAAGTGGGTTTTGTGGATCTAATCGTAGATAAAATCTCTTAGATAGTTCAGCAAATGGATTAGAGCTAATCTCGCCAAGTCCTCCTACGGAAAAATATAAGGATTTTGAAAAAAATATTCCTTGTTCTAATTGTGGTACTTTATTGATGAGAGTATTTAGCTTTCCAAAGCGTTGAGCCATTCCTTTAAATTTGTTGCCAAAATGATGCCATCCCCAAAATTGATATTCGCTTCTAGAGAAATGAACAAGCTGTGCTCTAGCATCTTTTTTTGGAAATGCTCCTACTGGAATGATTGAAATAACTTTCGAGTTGAGCTCTGCAATTTTTGAATCAAGTAATGATGGAAGCTCTTCAATGGATTGGAAGGGACAAAGCAAACACTCTATCCCCTCTTCGATTTGATATGATTTAACCTTTGAAAGTCTTTCCTTGGAGCCAATTATTATATAGCTGACCATAGGAAATTCTTCAATCATAGCTATTATCTACTCAGCCTTTGCAAGGGCTTGATCAATATCAGCAATAATGTCGTCTATGTGTTCCAGCCCAATGGATAGCCTGATATAACCAGCGCTGACTCCTGCAGATGTTAATTCAGTCTCGTTAAGTTGAGAATGGGTGGTACTTGCCGGGTGAATTGCAAGACTTCTTGAATCGCCAATATTAGCAACGTGATATAACATTTCTAAGTTATTGATAAATTTCTTGCCGGCCTCTATGCCACCTTTTATTTCAAATCCTTGAAGTCCTCCGCAACCACCAGAAAGATATTTATCTGCTCTTTCTTTGTTTAAGCCGGTTGATATTCCCGGATAAGCAACTCTTTCAACTAATTGATGATTTTGTAAGTACTCAGCAACCTTTTGCCCATTTGCTGAATGCTCTCTCATGCGCAAATGCAATGTCTCCAGTCCTTGGATAAACATAAAGGCATTGAAAGGACTCATGGCTGCGCCCATATCTCTTAACAATGTTGTTCTTGCTTTTAAAATATATGCTATTGGTCCCAGCGCTTTAACAGCCTCTGTCCAAATCACGCCATCATAATTTGGATCAGGCTTGTTTAGCTTTGGCTGTCTTTCTGGGTGTGATTCCCAGTCAAAGTTACCGCTATCAATAAGGACTCCTCCTATCGATGTACCATGGCCACCAATATACTTTGTTGCAGAATGTACAATAATTGCAGCCCCATGATCAAAAGGCTTACAAATCAATGGAGCGGCTGTGTTATCTACAATCAATGGGATACCTAATGGTTTTCCAATATCTGCAACCTCTTTAATTGGAAAGACTTGAAAACTAGGATTGGGAAGAACCTCACCATAATAAGCTCTGGTTTTATCATCCGTAGCATCAGCAAAATTTTGAGGGTCAGTTGGGTCAACAAATCTAACTTCGATGCCCATATCTGACAATGGGTTTTTGAATTGATTATATGTTCCTCCATAAAGCTGTGAAGAAGCAACAATATTATCTCCATGACTGCATATATTTTGAATTGCATAAGCTGATGCTGCTTGACCTGAAGCAAGGCCCAAAGCTGCAACTCCTCCCTCGAGAGCGGCAATTCTTTCCTCAAAAACAGCATTTGTAGGATTCATAATCCTAGAATAGATATTTCCTAGTTCACCTAATGCAAAAAGATTTGCAGCATGATCAGTGCTATCAAATTGATAACTGGAAGTCATATGTATTGGCACAGTAACTGAATTAGTTGTAGCATCTTTGCGCCAACCTGTATGAAGTGCAATTGTTGCAGGATTAGTATAATTTTTATCTGTCATTCTATTTCTCCACTAAATTTATAGATTAAATTGAAGCTAAGCCAAAGAAGATTTGTAGATTGGAATCTTATTTAGCAAAATTTATAAAGCGCTTGCAAGCTAGTCAAATCAGCGCAATTAAATTATATACATTTTTTTGAATTAATCTATTAAATTGTATTTTAGTAATAAAACTACAAAAAAAATATCCTTAAAGTGCTTTAAATAAAGCATTAAAATTTTTTATTGACAATTTTAATAGGATATTTTTCAATGCACTACAAGTTAATTATAGGATTAGATATGGCTAAAAAATATGTAAATTTCAGAGTTGGTGGCTCGCCTTATAAGGTTACTGATGATTACTCGGTATGGACCAATGACTTGCTGGGTAAAATTATAGCTAGTAAGACCGTGATACAACCAGGCAAATCTACAGTGGGTCATAGACTAAGTGACTCTGATGTTGTGTACATTATTGTGAATGGCAGAGGAATAATGGAGGTCATAGAGTACATGAATTCAATGGAAGGACATGGAAAAGATCCTAGTGAAGGCATTGAACATCAAGATTCATTTGCGCTGACTGCAGGAGATGTCATTCTTGTTCAATCAGGTGATTTTGTCAAAGTAGTCAATGAATCTGAGCATGATCAGCTTACATATCTGAGAGTGTTCGATAGAGAAGGTTGGAGAGTATAGTTTACTTAGGTGAGCTCGAGTTAACTTCTAACAGCTCTAATACCTCATCAATTGAGTAAGTATTTGTTTCGTTTTTACGTAAGTTTCTTATAGATACAGTGTTAGCAGACATCTCTTCTTTGCCTATTACTGCCATCAAAGGAACTTTAGCATTGCTGTGCTCTCTTATCTTGTAACCAATTTTTTCATTTCTATTATCAAGCTCAACGCGCAAATTAATAGCATCAAATTTTTCTTTCAAACTTAAAGCGTAGTCATTAACTTCTTCTGTGACTGTTAAGATTGATAATTGAGTTGGAGCTAACCACAAAGGCAATTTTCCTGAATAATTTTCAATCAAGATACCAATAAATCTCTCAAAAGAACCAAGAATAGCTCGATGCATCATGACGGGTTGATGTTTGGAGCCGTCTTCTCCAATATACTCAGCATCTAATCTATCAGGAAGATTGAAATCAGCCTGAAAAGTTCCACATTGCCACTCACGCCCGATAGCATCAGTCAAAACAAAATCTAATTTAGGCCCATAAAAAGCCCCATCACCAGCTTCAATGGTATAAGGGATATCTAGTTTTTTAATTGCAGATTCTAATGCTGTTTCAGCCTTGTCCCAAACCTCATCTGAACCAACTCTTGTTTCTGGTCTAGTAGATAATTTAATATCAAAAGACTCAAAACCAAGCTCAGTATAAATTTCAGACAATAAGGATATGAAATCAGCTGTTTCGCTTTCTATTTGATCTTCAGTACAAAAAATATGGCCATCATCTTGAGTAAACCCACGAACTCTCATCAGACCGTGCATGGTGCCTGAAGCTTCATATCTATGGCATGATCCAAATTCTGCAAGTCTAACTGGAAGGTCTCTATAAGATTTAAGACCTTGATTGTAGACCTGAACATGACAAGGACAGTTCATTGGTTTAAGAGCATTAACTCTTTTTTCATTGGCATGCTCTTCATCAATTTCTGTGATGAACATATTTTCACGATACTTATCCCAGTGACCTGAAGCCTCCCAAAGTTTACGATCAACCACTAAAGGAGTATTAATTTCTTTGTAACCATTAGCAATTTGCTTATTGCGTATATAGTTCTGTAAAGCTACATAGATGGACCAACCTTTTGCATGCCAAAAAACCATTCCAGGGGCCTCTTCTTGCAGGTGAAATAAATCCATTTCTTTTGCGAGCTTGCGATGGTCTCGCTTTTCAGCCTCCTCAAGGAGAGTTAAATATTTTTTAAGGTCTTTGTCATTTTTCCAAGCTGTGCCGTAGATCCTTGAAAGCATCTCATTTTTTGAGTCCCCTTTCCAATATGCACCAGCAATCTTTGTAAGCTTGAATGCTCCGACTTTATCCAAGCTTGGTAAATGAGGACCGCGACACAAATCAATGAAGCCGGTATCACCCTGGTTGTAGAGTTGAAAGTTGTCTTCTTGATCAGACTCTTCGATGATCTTTACTTTGTAATCTTCTTTGATATCAGCAAAGATCTTGATCGCTTCTTCTTTTGAATGAATTGTTTTAGAAATTTCAGATTTTTCGGCAATAATCTTCTGCATCTCTTTTTCAATCTTTGGTAAATCGTCTACGGAAACTCTTTCATCAGATAAAAAATCATAGTAGAAACCATTTTCAATAGTTGGGCCGATTGCTAGTTTAGCTGTTGGATAGAGGTTTTTTATAGCACGGGCTAACACCTGAGCCGCGACTGTGTGTCTCATAATTTCCAAGCCTTCATCTGAATCAATTGTAAAAATAGAGATATCCGCATCCTGACTAACAGCATCACTAAGATCTCTTTGCTCGCCATTGACACTAAATGCAACAGCAGCTTTTGCCAAGCCAGCCCCGATCATATTCGCAATTTCAAGCCCACTAATACCAACAGGAGCCTGCTTCTGAGATCCGTCAGGGAGTGTGATTGTGATTTCTTTGCTCATGGTAATGGTCCTTGCGCCCTATTCTAATATTTTTATCGCTAAAGGTATATTTTCAATAAATCTTTATATTAAATACTCTTT
>Ga0222719_10003718_pt1 | contig 13505 bp, 22 predicted proteins | sample C33_34DmetaG_FD_165039 | JGI IMG/M metagenome (GOLD analysis project Ga0222719, IMG submission 165039) | Estuarine water microbial communities from San Francisco Bay, California, United States - C33_34D | ecosystem: Environmental > Aquatic > Marine > Unclassified | place: USA: California...
GTGTGCAAACAAGTTAGCAGTTGATGTGTCCTCGTATAATTGGATGTTCTTTGTACCATAGTGTCTTGGATCTTGCATTAACTTTTGTTCCTCAGGTATAAAGTCTAGTATGTTGTCTTGTGTGTGCGTTGCACCTGTTACAATGTGATACAGACTGTCGCTAACAAGTGTAAACTTATGCACGTTGCTTATCATTAACAAGTTGCTTCTGATATAACTGCGGTCCGGGTATACATCTATCAGTGTGTCTACCGTACTTAAAAGCCAACGTAGATTCAAATGTTCTAATAATACATCTGCATAGTCCAAATAAAAACGTTCGAATTCTTCCATGTAATCTTGTTTATCTGTAACAGGCATGCGTCTAGATGTTACAATCATTTCCATTAATTTTACAACTGCTTTTGGCTTGCCTATATTTTTATTCCACAATGGTATAACAGTTTGCCATGGAGTGCGTTCAGCCGGTGGTATGTCAGCAAGTGTGGATTCGTCTATGGGTTCTGATATAATTTCTAATAAATCATCCATTAAGAAATTCTCTCTTATAGTATTCTTGATGTATAAAAAACTCATGTAATCTGTATTCATTGTATAAAGGACCATGAGCAAGTTCGTACATCTTCTTTGGATGTTTTAATTTAAGTTTTTGTATGTACCATGCTTTTTGATGAGTGTATGGTGATCGTCTTGCATTAGTCATATAATAAAATTCTTGAGGTATGCTCTCATAGGAGTTTAACACAAAATTAAAATAATTAGAAATTAACTCATCTTTAATATCTAAATTACATCCTACAAGTTTTTTAATATCAAATTTAGGTGCATGTTTGAGTGCATTTTCTAAAACCATAGACAGTGGCATCATGTGGAGGTCAAACAATGTTTGTTGTGAAGTATGTAATGAACCGTCTAGTGTAGCATTAACAACGTCAAGTAAAATAGATTCTATTTGATTGTAATGATCTGTTCTGGCAAGAGTTTTTATATCTTTTGCATAGTGTGTGTTATAATGTTCACTAGACAGATAACCACCAAGCAGTTTGTCTATGGGATCTTTAAAAGGTATGCACCAATTTTGTTTTCCAAAAGGTTTATTTGATTTCACAGTTGCATGTTTAAAGTATGCATCTGTGACTCTTGTAAGCATATCATGATTACCTTTGCGATATATTAACATACTGTTAGACATGTCTACTTTAGATATTAAAAAACCTGATTCTTTGAGTTTATTATACTGCTTAGGTTCTGAAACCAGCACATAAGTAAACCAAATAGGTTCTTCTCGATGTAATGTGCGATTGCATAAGTCAGAATGCCAAGCAGAGTATATATTTTTATCAAACTCTAAGAATTTATATAGATCTGCAAGTGATGGATTAATATCGGGATCAAACATCAATGCACCTTGCCATATTTGTTTTCTTTGTCTATCCTGGCTTTGCGTTTTAGTGCATCAAACAGTTTGTATTCGTTTTCAAATGCGTTAATCAATGAGTTGTCATGTTGATATCTACGATATTTGATAAATGCTGTTGATAGCACGTTATTATATGCAGTAAGTCCTACAGATTCTGCAGTTTTATACATTTCAAGTTGAACAGCATCTGGTAAGTGTGAAAAATTTTCAAATATGAAGGTATTGATACCATGTCTATCGAGATCGATCACCGTCACGTTATCAATGTCAAACATGTTATCTTCTAATGCACTAAGAAGCCGGGTTGGTAGACTTATCAGATGTGGATTTGATATAAATTCTCCGTCCAGTATTTTTTTGGTTAAATCGTCAAACAACTTCCATAAGTATTGTTCTAGATCTTGCCTTGGATCTTTTGAAATATATATGTCGGTACAAGAAAAGTATCCTCCAAAAAATGCATATAAAGGATCAACGATAGGAATAAAAAGTGTTTGATTAATAGGATACTGTGTTTTTCCTTTATACGACACATGGTCCTTTCCTAATTTTATTATATTAGCAAGAATAGAGTGGGCACCTTTCAAATAAAGAAAGCATGACCAGTCTTCAACATTGGACCAATACTGTGAATCGCCGATAGGAATTGGATTTTTATGGATCTTGTGGGGATTACGTGAGAGTTTTAATTCATCGTAAAGGTAAGATTCTATGTTCATCACATTATTTAGTAACAATCACCTGGCGGAGAGTGAGGGATTCGAACCCTCGAACCAGTTGCCCGGTTAACACCTTAGCAGGGTGCCGCTTTCGACCACTCAGCCAACTCTCCTAATTAAAACAATACCTAGCAATAATACTTCTTCTGATTGTGTATGGTATTTCATTCTCAAATAAAACGTCGTGTGTAGGTGCTGAATGCCAATAGCCACTTACACCAGGGTCATACATAATTGCTGTATTCTTTCTATAAGGTGCATGGTCAATTAACTTAAATGCAGATGGATTATTAACAGAACAATACTCACCGTACTGGCTATTCAAATCGTTCTCTGGATCATCGCCTGTGTATTCCCAAAACATTGTGCCTAAAACTTCATCTTGTGCTCTACGAGTTTCGCCCATGTAAACTTGCATATTAATCACTTTGGTCATGTTTTCAAATACATCTTTGTGTATATCGTCATTCTGTAATGCGCCAGGTGAGTCAGGATCCCATACATCCTCTTGTAAATGATACCAAACATGTCTAAGGTCACTGGCATCGTATCCAGAGAATTTACATATATCATCTAATCTGCTTTCAAATTCACTGTGAACATATTTCCATAATAATATATCTTCTTCTGTGAAGTCTTCGCCTGTGTCAATGTCTATAGGAAAACACTTAGGTTCCCACAACCAATCTGGTGTAATGTTTAGACCTGTTCTAAACTTTGGTATGTCAAACAACTGATCTGCTAATCCTAAATTTTGAAAGTAATGGGTTGGTAATATTTTAAAAGGTTGCATTATATTAACTCTAACTCCATTTGTTTATACACTCTGTCGTGCATGGTTATCTCGTCATTGGGCCACAGGCAACACATATCTCTTTTGATAAACAGTTTTCTCTGTGGAAGTATTGGTTCTTGATTTTCGTCATGTATCTTTATAGCATCTAGTAAAATAGTTGCTGTAGAAGTTATGCATTTGCCGTAATGCAATCCGCATATAATTAAATCCATGCATGAGTTATCTAGTATATAATCGTATAGATCTTCTTGGTTATCGATATGAATATATTCTTTAAACCTAGGATCTAACTCCCCTTCTTCGCTCTGCATAAAATTAATTATGTTCTTGCATCTAAGTTGTACAATTTTATCATCTTTATAAACATGTGTTTTGCTTAGTTCTTCTTTTAGATGTCCTAGGAATACTTTGTTGTATATATTAAGATTGATTTCGGCATCATCATTATTAGGTTGGTTTGACCATGCATCCACAACAATCCATAGTCCATTTTCAACTAAGTCTTCGTAATTTGTTGTGGATAGTGGGATATGCATACCAATATTTATCAGTCAAAAAAAAGCCTTGCGATTAAACAAGGCTTAATTTGGTTTGTGTTAGTTTAGAATGACTTACTTACACCAAAGACAAAACTATCTTCGTCTTCCAATGCAGAACCGTCTTCAGCAATAAACTTAACAAAGCCTGCTGAACCTTTAAGTCCCATTGGTAAATCAAATGACTTTTTAATGGAAAGGTTGTCACCAACTTCATCCCACATACCATAAGAAACGTCGAATCCCATTAAAGAGTATCCTAGTTCTAAATAGTCTGTGTAGTCATCTTGACCTAAATAATAGTCCACTGATACGCCCATGATTTCTTTATTAATAAAGAACTCACTGCCGTCTAAGTCTGCGTCACCATTATAACCGTAGTCGATATATCCAACCAACCAGTCACCGTTAGTCCAAGCGGCATACAAATCAGTTTCTAAATCTGATCCATCTGCAAAGTCAACTTGACCAATCCAGGCACCTGCCATAAAGCCACTGTCACCAAACTGGTGTTGATAGCCTGCCCAAGCAGATAAATCGCCGTCAGTTTGCGATACACCTCTGAAAAGGTAATCGCTGTCTGCACCTGCTTCGAAACCTGCGTGTGCTGTTGTTGTTAGTGTTGACAATATTACTACTGCTAACACATTTTTAAATGCGTTTATCATTTATTATTCTCCTTATTGTGTAATGATATGGGGCGGTAAAGGCCACCCCAACCTTGTATCGTTACTTGTTATCGCCCAATAAATGAATGATAATCATGGCTACGATTAAACCGACTAATCCGGCTTCACCTAGACCTGATACGAGTGCTGTGATGTTTCCAACCACGTCACCTACAAAAAATGTATCACCGAAAACTAATCCAGCAACTACACCTAATCCTAATAGGCTGACGAAAATTGATGTGAGTCCACCCACGAACGAGTGAATCATCTTTATTGCGTTATCCATAAATGAATACCTCCTATTCTATATTACTCTTGCCCAAGAGTATGAAGAAATTAATTTTCCTTCACTATTATTTACATAATTGTTACAGATTGTAACAGTATATTGGATAGTTAATACCTTCGTTAGGTAGGTTATGAGGTGTATAGGTAAAAAATATGGTAAAAATCCCACAAATTTGACAGATTTTACTGGAAAAGCACCTCCGAAGAGGTGCTCCCACATGCCTAAGGATAGAAAGGATTATCTGTGATATAATTAGGTAGTTCGCTTTTTTCATAACGAACTCCTCTGTAATTATAATCTACAGTTCTGCCTTTCTCTTTCTTAAGATGCTCTTTGACAGCACGTCGAACGAGTGCTTTCTCTTGATATTTAGTCATGTCATCCTCCTAATTAAAGTTAGATGCGTTCCTTCAGTTTTCACCTACTTCCGTCTCTTTCGAGATGAACGAAGATGCGTTCCTTCGTCTACTTGACTACTTCCGTTCACTGCTACATTTAGAGTGAATGAACGATGTAACATTTCTGTTACAGAAATATTTATCAAAAAAAAGCAGGCCGAAGCCTGCTTTTGATTTGTTAACCTTAAAGATTAGACAAGGCCGTTAGCCATTGCTTTATACCCTGCGGCAATAACTGCTCTAGATGGAGTACCAAGTCTATAAACGTTTCTTGATCTTCCTTTAGTGTCAGTCACTGTGTTAAGGTAAATTGGGAAACCTTTGAATCTTAGTGATTGAATCACTGCCTGTGGGTTTCCTGTTCCGAAGAATGATTTCATCTGTGCAGATGATAAAGTTCTTCCTTCTTGCAAAGCATTTAATACTTTTGCTTCTTTAGTTAATGTTGCTGTAGTCATATGACCTCCTATTAGCATTATTAAAATTCTGTGCAATTATTTGCACATTATCTACTATTATACACAGATTATACACAATGTCAACCTATTTAAGCCGAAAAGTCATAATCCGTGTATTCTAATTTAACCAACGGAAAGCGATCTGCTATGATATTTTGGATTTGTGTTACCAGTTTATCTATATTCCAATCATCTCCCATCCACTCTGTTTCCCATGTACCCGAATCGGATTCAATAAGAAACAAATTCTCTTTATCTCTTTTCAATACTTTCTCTAATGCATTTATTTGAGGAGGTGGCCCTGCCCAAACAAATGGCAACACAACTATTCTACCTTGATGTGAAGAATACTGTCTTGCTCTGCTGTCTATGTTTGACGTAATACCAAACCCTGGTCTGTCATTAAAGCCAGTAATTGTGTAAAGATACTTAATCATTATATTGTTCTGTGATATAATCAGGTAAGAAGTCTATAAGCGAACTACCTGCTGTATATTCATTGAACTCGTCTAGCATATATCCTGGCACGTCTGCTGTACCACCAAACTTCTTATACAGTTGAACTAAACCTACAGCAATAGCATCGTCATTCCAATTATATTCTGTGCCATACTTTGTTTTAGTAAACTTTCTCCATGCTGTATGTATTTCACTATGATATTCTTCATAATCTGAAAACAAGTTTTGCAACATGCCTGCAAGTTCTTCTAAGAACTCATCAGTTATTTTAAGTTTAGCAGTCTTGAATCCTCTGTGTAAGTCTCCAAACAAGAACCAAAGAGCACCGTTTACAGGATTGTAATGAAAGTAATTGTCGTGCCATTTAGTAGCCATTTCAATTACATCTTCATTCAGTGACAAGAACTTAGATATATGTGTAAAGGTTCCTGCTTTTGTTGATAAGTCTGAGTTCTGTTCTACAGCAAAACAATTATTATTTTGTGCAATAGACACTTTCTTTTCAACTAAAACATCTTGCTCGTCGTCTGTGTTACCACAAACTCTAACAACCTGTACAGCATTTTCTAATTCTTTGTATGCTGATATCTTCTTTTTACCTTTACCATTTATAAGTGCAAAGGCCTTTAGTGCAAATGATAAGTCATCAGTTTCAATATAAAGTGTAGGGTGTGTTAAGTCCTGCCACTCGCCATCAAATGCCATTAAACCATCTTTTACTAATGTAGAGATAACAGTAGCAGTATGTTGTCCATCTATTAATTGGAAACTGCCATCGCTTTTCTTTACAGCATAAAGTGATTGTGATAATGCTTCATTGTATGTTGCAGGATTAATAATCTTGCCACAGTGAGCAGTATCTAATTGCCTTTGTACCATTTCTGATATACCAGCACCAGGTTTGTCAAACTCTCCTAATGCAATCATATCTGACTGCGGTAAAAGTTTAGCATCAAACTGCAAACCTTCATCTTCCATAAGTTTTTTCATTTTCTTATAGATTCTAGCACCTTGCAGTTTCTCAATGTTTGCACTTAAAGGTCGAATAGTATCTTCCTTTTTATCTAGTGCATAGAAGTTTTTTAAAGGATTTGGTTTCCTTGTTACTTCATTGTATTTAAATATTTCCATAGTTACTCCTATTTGTAATACTACTATTATATAATAAGAGCAACTTTATGTCAACCGGGACCTGGCGGAAAAGGTACGACGGCGTATGGCCTCTGTATTTTAACAAAGACCACACGGCCGTCTCTTTCTTGTGCTTCGTACACTTCGCCAACCTTAGCATCTATGTTTGCTAATTGCAGTTCGCTGTCAAATGTGATATTACCTTCCCAGCCAAGAAAGAACTTGTAATCAGCAAACATACATTTGGTGTTAGATCTGGTAATTTTCACTTGTATTTGTATTTGTCATAGAGTGTGTTTGCCTCTTCACTTAAACCTAATCCACAACAAATATCTACTTGCCTGCGAATTTCATTTGATTCTGATCTACCTTTAGTGTAGGCACGATGATCGTCGCTATACATATAATACCAGTCGTGCGTACTTAAAAGATTTTCTAATATATCTAAATCAGGGTGGCAGTTAGCCATTGCTAATCTCCTTGCTTTGCGTTTGTATCAATTTCAAGTTCTGCTTTCATCACTCCACCTCTACAGTGATACCGTCATCGGTGCTACGAATTCGTTTAACAATTAAAGGTTCATCACCCTTCTGACCACCCTGAATCTCATCGAAGTAAACCTTAGAACCAACCCTAACATACGGGCCGCCTGAAGGATCGAACATACCAAGATCATCATAGTCAATGTGTTCCTCGAGGTGTTTGCCACCAAAGCGACAATACTTCATTGAAGTACCAGTCATGTGAAATCGGTACTCTTTGTCATTAAGTTTTTCCCAATGATACTCATCACCATATCTATTTTTCATAACTAAACCTTCCCTCCATTTCTTCCATATCGTATTTTGTAGGGTAGTGCTTTAGCAGTCTGCCTGCTTCTTGTCTTATTGCTCGTGGAACTCTAGGTGTCTTTTTGGGATCTAATAGATCAATTAGAAACCGTTCAGTTCGCAATACTGCATTTGTTCTTTCAGTTGGTAATGTCATCTTTCTTCCGTAAAGTGTAACCAGGATACTCTCCGGTTTCTTCACATATTAAGGTTTCTTCCCATAACAATTCATCACCTTCGTCCCAACCCACTTGCACTAATAGTTCATCAGGAATAGGTAGAATTAGTTCTCCAGTTTCTGGATCTTGTTCGACTTTCACTGTGTACTTGCTCATTGCTTCTCCTAATTTGGTGGGCCTACTAGGACTTGAACCTAGACTCTACCGATTATGAGTCGGGTGCATTAACCAATTATGCTATAGGCCCATGTTGGCCTCCCTGGCAGGACTCGAACCTGCAACCTACGGCTTAGAAGGCCGTTGTTCCATCCAGTTGAACTACAGGGAGATTAAATGGTACCTGAGGCCGGACTTGAACCGGCACGACCTTTCAGTCGAGGGATTTTAAGTCCCTTGTGTCTACCAAATTCCACCACTCAGGCTTTAAACTTATAAACTTTTCCTATATCGATAGTATCGATGTTTAAGTGTTTTATATTCTACATCAAACATAACTGCCGCTTGTTGTAGTCCGTGTTGCTCTACTGCTTCGATCACTTCTTGCTTATCCATTTTAGGTTTACGTCCAGCATTAGGATTTGTATATCCTTTCTTTAGTAATGCCTGCCTGATTGCTTCTTTATGTGACTCCGACTTCTTAGTACCAGCACCACCATGTCCGCCTAACTTTATATTGTAACAGTTCCTATCATTGACTAGTTCTTCTGTTACAAGTTCTGCTTCTCTGGCAAATGCTTCTTGTCTAGTATCAAACTCTTCGAGTGTCTCAGTTACAAAGTGTTCCCCACCATGTAACTTCATTGCTCTTTTAAGTGCTGTACCAGAACCTTTGTACCATTTGTCCGTGTTGTTATGAACACCAATATAATACTTGTTGTTCAACGTATTGGTAGTTTTATAGATTCTATACATAAAAGTATTTATCTGTTTTACCAATTTCGCCACTCCACCACTCAGGCTTTAGAAAACTCCTCTGCTAATTTGAATTGAAGTCGCCTTGCTTCTTTTTCCCAAGGCTGGTCCCAGTAATCGATGTTGCCTGCGTACTGATTGCTTTTCCAACGAGTAAGACCTGCGTCCATTTCGTTACGAGCAAACTGTTTTACATGGACCATTTCGTGTGCTAGGTTGACTACCCAGTTACTGAACATGGCAACATCTATAATAAAGTTGCGTTCGTCTAGACTTTCGCACAATGCTTCTGTGCCATCAGCCATATCTAAATACACTTTGTTGTGTAAACGAACTTGAATTGTGCTTTTTAGACGGTTGATGCCTAGTTGTTCTGCAAAACTTTTTACTGCTAACATAATATTAGCATGTAGATCTAGTTGAACTGCACCGCCTCGTGGTCCTGTAACTAAAACTTGCATTTTGAATCCTATTTGCTAAAAAGTCCAACTATTATAACACAATAAACGCATAGGTCAACCTATTTTTGCCACCAAAATTCCTCGTTAGAAATCAATGACTTAGCCATCCACAAACCAAATAGTCGTTGGACTTTTCCTGTAAAATGCAAACAACCAGAGTAGATTTCTGAGGGGTCTACGGTTGGATTGTTTAGGGCCAATAATATATGCTTACGATACAGACATGTAAATTCTTCGTCTATTTCTTCTGGAGTTCTATTAAATTGTATGTCTAAACCTAATACATTTGGATACATATTATGTGTATTTTGTTTAATATCTATTACAGGTATACCGACAGGTGACCAAGCAAAACAAAAACCATTTGCTTTACATATCTGTTGAGTGTTATAAATGTTTTGATACCATTCGCCTATATACAAATCGTTTTCCACATACATAAAGTTGTGCTGTTCTATATTATACTTTTTCTCTTCATTTACTTGTAAATGACTCAAAGATGCAACATTATAATCTCTTGTGTAGCCTAACAGTTTGTCTATTTCACTGTTGTATATAGTGTCGTTAGGGAAAAACGATTTTGTACCAATTATATGTTTTCTTGCAGGGTCAGGGGCATGAAAAAATACCAGTGTTTCATAATTATCATTTTTGGATTGATTTATATATGCTGATAATACAGAAACCACAGAGGACATACTGCCACCACCTCTGCTTAAATTTACTATTTCTATATCAGGTAGTAAGTCTGCTAATACATTACTCCAAGTGTGTTTGTAGTCGACTAACCTATCTCTAGATGCCATTATGCCAGGAAGTGTGTTTTCTGCTGTAACAGGAATATTTTGAGATTCCAATATTTTACCATACTCTGTTGTGTAAACAGTTTGCACCCACTTGCTATATTCTATCGATAGAGAATTATACCTGTCATAAATTCCATGATCTTCTATTTTGTCAGTGCTAAAGACTTTTATATCTTCTGCAACTACCTCTGCACAACTGTTCTGCCAATCAGACAGCCAGCCTTCTCTGATTTTAGGAGCAAGTTTGTTGACATTATTGAATACGTCTGGAAAATCAGCACCAACTCCCAGTGAAAAACTGTCGCCTACAATAATTATTCGCTTCTGCATACACTTAATATTTATTGTCTATAAATACTTGCATGTTCATTTATGATAAAGAAAAAAACGTTACTGTCTTTTCTAGAGGCAAGAACGGAACAACGAATTTACACAATCATTATTGGATGCAACACGATAACGTTGACGTAGGTGCATACACTGATTTTGATCAAAGCAAGTGGCTTTTTGCAAATCCATATCCGGCAGTAGAAGACATGACTAGGGGTTGTGTGAATACTAATTTCACGTATTTAAATCATGCAAAACCCATGATTGAAAATTTCAAAGAAGGAAACAGACGCATAGGTCTTTATATATGGGAATATATTACATTTCTTAAAACTTGTAAAATATTAGACGCAGATATTAAACATTTTATAATCACAAGAGATCCACTTGAAAGATTAGCAAGTGGTCTTGCTACTGCATTGCATAATACACCAGATGAAGTAGCAAAAGAAACATGCAATATAACATTTGACGAGATAAATGATAATCTCAAACACACGGCTACATCAAAATATGATGATGCATGGTGGAATACTTTGTGTGCAAGAACACTTAGCCTTGTGAGCAGTCAGTATCATGCACAGGGTTGGTTAAGTCACATAGACAAACATATTACCTTTGAAGACTACAATATATTTTCAGTAGATGTAAGTGATTTAGTACCATTTGCCAAAGAAGTACTGGATTTAGATGTTAAGGAAACAGACAAGCATTTACCAGCAAGTCAATGGCATGGTGCTCACACAGGAACACGACCACCAGAGTCTAGATACCTTCATAACTTTTTAGAACGATGGCTAACAGAGAAGTACGGCACAACTGCCTTAGACAAACAATTAACTGATTTATTAGACGCAGAGTATAAAGTACTTGATAAACTAACACAAATTAAATATGATACTAACCCTTGAGAAATACACATTAGAAGACACATTCGGTTCATCATCTGAGTTAGTTAGAAGCATGTCTGAGTTTTTTGTTGAGGAACTCAACATAGGACATTATGATGCAATGATTAATATAATATTACATGACGAAATAAAGGTAGAAGGCCTTGATGGATACTGCGAATGGGATCCAAAAGAAAAACTCATGGAGATTCATATTGCAATGCAAGGACCCGAATGGGGAGTTACACTTGCACACGAATTTGTTCATGCAAAACAAAACTTACAATACGGTATAGCAAGTAATAACATAGTGTTATCAGAGCAAGAAGCATACGACATGGAATTCTTGTTGTATTACAGATGGAAAAAGGAGTACTATGAAGGTCAAATCTAGGCTTTGGGTAGCAGGAGACAGTTTTGGTTTATTTGATCTAGATGATTCTAGACCGAGTTGGATTAGAATGGTTGCTGATCAACTAGGTTTAGATGAAATAAAAAACTATTCACGTGGCGGTGCTGACAACGATATGATTTATTTTGTTGCTGAAGCAATAATAAAAAATTGGGATTGGCCTGGCAGAAATGAAATGCATTTTAATAAAGAAACAGATTATTTGTTGTATTTGTCGACCACAAACACAAGAGGCTGGATGCGTACAGACATTTTTGACGAAAGACCATTTGACTCTGATATATCTATTGCAAACTTAGATTGGTGGATGGATGAAACTAATGGCAAAAAGATCGAAGAATATGAACTGTTTCCTAAACCACTTATTTACGGCCAAAATTTTAATTCACTGCTACAAGCCAGAGAAGAACATAAAAAATTAACAGGAAATAACAAAGACTTGGTTGGTTGGGGTAGCAATCCAAATGTAGGCCGTAATGACAAAAGCCGAGTTTCAGACGAAGTTTTAGATATAATGGCTAATTATATGTTAGTCAACGATGTTGATTACACAAGAAAACTAAACAATGTCAGAATGTATCATATGATGGGTTGGTATCATGCAAATGGCTATAAAACACTATTTGCTCATCATGATTTTTCACCGCATACAGCAGACATTGATATTGTGAGCATGTATCCTGTGCTTGAACACCCAACAGATTGGGATGATGTAATGGCAGATGGTGAAAGTGAACAACCTAATCATTTAACTGACACAGGACACGAGAGTTACTATTTTGATTATGCAAAACAGAGAGTAGATGATATTATTAATACATGGGGCTGGAGGTAGCAGTAATTACTTTAATTACATCAGCCTTTGGTTAGACCAAGAGTTACAAGCAATAGACTACGAAGTAGGCGATGACCACGATGCTATTTTCAGTAAAATACAAAGACCAGACGAAGTAACATACATTGTAGGCCACAGTTATGGTGGACTGCTTGGTGCTGAATGGCTCAGTAAGGATACTCGCAATGTAAAAGGTTTATTAACAATAGCAACTCCATGGCAAGGTTCACCCACAGCAAGAATATTAAATTGGTTTTTAAGTGACGATGTTTGGAAAGACATGAAGCCAGGCAGTGAATTATTAAGAAAAATAAATGCAATTAATTTATCAATACCTGTAAAGAACATAGTAGCAGTACCTGATAGAGGTAATGGATTAGCAGGTGGTGGCAGAAGCCAAAATGATGGTACCATACCAGTAGCAAGTGCAAGAGCCATACCACCAGGTTTCAGTAAATCCAAAACCATAGAATTGCCTTACGGTCACAGTGAAATAATGCAGACATTTGATTTAGTAGAACAAATAAGAATGTTTGTAGATGATCCATTAAAGGATTTATATCCTCCATTACGTTTAGAAGAAGTTAATAGAGGCTTTTAATTAAATATATCTAAAGTTTTTTGTAATAACATTTTGTGATTATACTCACTGAAATGATTACTGCGAAAATCTGGTCCAGAAACCTGTGCATACTCAGGTTCGTTTGTGCTAATATCAGTTAAATTATCATCAAATATGTATAAATTATCTGCTATACGAATATTATTGACAATTTTTTTATTAATTGGATGTACAGGCATATATAAAACTTTCTCAAAATGATGAGTTATTGAATTAATTGCACTAAATTGTTTATGTTCTTCGGTATGACACCATTCGGGTGAGGCCATTAATTGATTAAATAGATGCTCGTATTCTGTTCTACTTATTAAACTCACTTGTTCACTGGGTTCTACATGCACCACATTAGGC
>Ga0222719_10003720_pt1 | contig 13499 bp, 20 predicted proteins | sample C33_34DmetaG_FD_165039 | JGI IMG/M metagenome (GOLD analysis project Ga0222719, IMG submission 165039) | Estuarine water microbial communities from San Francisco Bay, California, United States - C33_34D | ecosystem: Environmental > Aquatic > Marine > Unclassified | place: USA: California...
AGAGCAGACGTAGGACACAGTACCTACCAGATAAGAAGAAGTACAACAGGAAGAGGGACAGGCATGAACATATTTTATCTGAGCAAGATACCAGAGGAAGCGGCAGAGATGCACTGCGACAAGCACGTAGTGAAGATGATACTTGAGACAGCACAGCTACTCAGTACTGCACACAGGGTACTAGATGGTGATGAGTGGGCAGACTATGTTGACTTGTATAAGTGTACACATATCAACCATCCATCTACTGTATGGGTACGCAGTAGTGCTGACCATTACAAGTGGACACTTGACTTGCTCTTCTATCTGTGCAAGAATTACACACTAAGATATGGTAAGATACACAAGACACAGCGACTGCTTGACAGTCTTGCAGTACTACCAGAGAACATACCAGACGAAGGCTTTACACCACCACCACAGTGTATGCCTGACCAATACAAGACTGACTGTTCAGTAGATGCTTATCGTGCATACTACATGGGTGACAAGTCTAGCTTTGCAGTCTGGAACTACAGCGATACACCAGCGTGGTGGAAGGAGACAGTATGAGAAATAAGTATGATGATGCGTACATCATGGGATACCACAATGCTTATCATGGTATTGGGTACATCAATGAGTACAACAAAGACAAGCAACCTCAGTACCATATCAAGTACAAGCATGGGTATGAGGATGGAAACAAGATGAGGAACAAGGAGAAGTGGGATGAGTTTGGGATACACTAGATGTCCATACTGTAACTCAGGTGAAGCTGAGATGCTGTATGCAGTAGACCATAAGGTTGAATGTTACTGTCATAACTGCTATGCTGAGTGGCATAGAGAACCTGAGGTACTACAGCAGACACCTTATGAAACCTTTATGTTAAACAATTATGGTGATGTAGCATGACACTACTAGTAATAGGATGGTTGGTGATGATGTGTGTGATAGGTATTCTACTCATGTCAGACCATACTAATGGTAACTTAGAAGGACTACAGTTTATAGCTATGTTAGCTGGTGTACTTGTAATCGGTACTGCTGGTATATTAAACATATCTTAAACATACTATAACATACTATAGTATATGTGAAAGGGGGGTCTCCTCATGGATGTAACTTTAGAAACAGACCAAGACCTGATTGACCACCAGATACAACTGGAATCTGACATGATGACAGGTGGTATTGAAAGATTTAGAAAGGAATGTGAAGCATCAGTACAGAGTGGAAGAGAAAGCCATACTCTGCATGGCAGGACTATCATAGCTAGGCTAGTGAGTGACCTAGCTGTAGCAGTACAGGACTGGCTGGATAATCCAAGTAATGTATCGCGTGACATAGCGTGGAAGAAAGTAAAGGATTGTTCAGCAGAACAACTAGCATACCTCAGTCTAGGTACACTGGTTGACAGCATCAGTAGAAAGAATACACTACTGCACGTAGCACGTAGCATTGGTTCAGCTATTGAGATACAGGACAGACTAGATAGATGGATTGCAGATGAGGGTGACATAGCACGTAACACAATCAAGCAGTCAATGAAGAAAGCCTATGGTGCTAGACGCTTTGGTCTAACACACAAGATGAACAAGGATGGGTACAAAGAGAACACGTGGCTACAGTCTGAACGTGTACACGTAGGCTTCAAGATGGTTGACCTAATCATACAGGCAACAGGCATCGTCAAGCTACACACTCAGCAAGTAAAGCGTACTAGTAAGACTACCTATGTAGTACCTGAGACTGATACAACAGAATGGATTGAAGCGTTCAATAGTTTTGCTGAGACAATGAGACCTAGATTTCTACCATGTGTTATAGTTCCTAAGGACTGGACAGATGTAACAGGTGGTGGGTTTCATGGGCATGAGATTAATAAGCTACCAATAGTGAGGCGCAGATGAGTTTGAAGACACACTTGAAAAGATTACAGGGGCTAGACTTAAGCCAAGAGTACCAGTGTCTCAACACATTGCAGCGTACTGAGTGGCGTATAAATAAAAAGGTTCTTGAAGTTACACGTAACTTGTGGGATAATGGACATCAGGTAGGTAAGCTACCAGCACGTGATGACTTACCTCTACCACCATACCCATTTGATAAAGAGCCTAACGAAATGACTGAGGAAGAGAGGGATGTGTTTCGCACGTGGTCTCGCAAGCGTAACCAAATCTACTCCTTAAACAATCGCAGCATGAGTAAACGTGTGCAAGTGGAGCGTACTCTAAAGATAGCAGAACAGTACACCAAGTACGATAGGTTCTACTATGTATGGCAGAACGACTTTCGTTCTCGCAAGTATGCAAGCAGCACGTTCCTCTCTGCTCAGTCAGCAGATTGGAGCAAGGCACTGCTAGAGTTTAGCTATGCCATGCCCATTAATAACTGGGATGATGCACGATGGTTGTGTATACATGGTGCTAACCTCTATGGTAATGACAAGGTTACACTAGACCAGCGTGAACAGTGGGCATGGGACTTCGCTGAGATGTGGTGTCATCGTGTGGTATCCAACCCATACGACTGCATGGTATGGCTGGAAGCAGACAAGCCCTTCCAATTCCTAGCGTGGTGCTATGAGATGTCAGCCCTGATGAAGCATGGTTGGGAATTTGAGACACGCCTACCCTGTGCAGCAGATGGTTCATGCAATGGACTACAGCATCTCTCTGCTATCCTACTGGATGAGAAGGGCGGCAAGGCTACCAACCTCATAGCTTCTGACCTACCTCAGGATATCTACACGCAGGTAGCTGAAGAAACTATACGCAGGGTGAAGGAAGATGATACTGAACTAGCACGTAAGTGTCTTGAGTTTGGTATTGACAGGAAGTTAGCCAAGCGTCCAGTGATGATTGTCCCCTACTCAGGTACACGTCACGCCTGTAGAGCCTACATTGAGGAAGCTATACAGGATAAGATAGAGACAGGTACACCCAACCCCTTTGGTGATGACTTGTTTGAGCCATCTAACTATCTATCCTTGCACGTATGGGATGCTATTGCTGATGTTATTACATCTGCCAAGCAGGTGATGGACTACATCAAGAGTGTGGCTAGTGTGTACGCTGACCATAACAAACACATGGAATGGGTAACGCCTACCAACTGGCTGGTGTTACAGAGTTACAATGAAACAGATAGTAAAAGGATTAAGACACACATCAATGGTAGTACTGTATCCCTCTCCTTTCCTAAGGACAGAGAGAACGCAGTGCATCGTAAGCGTACTGGTCTAGGTAGTAGCCCCAACTTCATTCACTCATTGGATGCAGCAGCTATGACCAAGACAATTAACACAGCATCCAAGCTGGGTGTTGAAGACTTCGCAATGGTACATGATAGTTATGGCACACACTCAACACAGATGCACATACTATCAGACGTACTGCGTGAAGAGTTTGTTAAGATGTACGAACAGCATGATGTCTTGACAGAGTTAAGAGACCATGCTATAACAGTACTAGGTACACAGGACATACCTGTGCCACCAAGTAAAGGTAACTTAGACTTACGAGAGGTACTGAACTCTCAGTATTTCTTCGCATAATTCTAAAGTTACATCCTAGCCTAACAAAAAAATCATGGGAGATTTAAGATTGGAAATCATTAAAGGCAAAGCACGATGGGCAAAAGTATTTGAAGCAGATACTCGTTATGTCCCTGAGGGTGAGTATTCAATTCAGGTAGTTATCCCTGAAGCTGAAGCATCAGAAGTGTGTGAACAACTAGACAAGATGGCACAAGCCAAGCTTGAAGAAGTTGTCAAGGAAAACCCAAAGCTAAAGACAGTCCTGTCCACACGTCCATGCTATGACCAAGATACAGATGAAGCTGGTACACCTACTGGTGATGTCATCTTCAAAGCTAAGATGAAAGCACGTATCAAGTCACGCGATGGTCGGGTGTATGAGCAGAAGCCAGCAGTGGTAGATGCAAAGCGTACACCTATGGATGGTAACACTTTGATTGGTAATGGGTCAGTTGTTAAGCTGGCTGTTGAACCATACCCATACATGATGCAAGCAACCAAGACTGTTGGTGTTACACTACGCCTCAAGGCTCTGCAAGTGATTGACTTGGTAGAGTATGGCAACTCTGTGTCATCCATCTTTGATGAAGAGGATGGCTTCGTTACTCAGGCAGTAGCGAAGGATGATGCAGTAGATGTCTTTGGTGATAGTGCTGATGCCGAAGGGGACTTTTGAGGAGAGGGTCATCTCTGACCTGAACGTGCGTGATGTTCCATATATGTATGAGCCTGAGAAGTTGGCCTACTATGTGGAGCGTCACTACGTACCAGACTTAAAGCTTGGCACTATGTATGTAGAGTTGAAGGGGTACTTCAGACAGGATGCACAACGAAAGATGAAAGCTGTTAAGGCACAGCATCCAGAGTTGGACATCAGGTTCGTATTCCAGAACGCTAAAGCTACCATACAGGGTGCTAAGAAAAGAAAGGATGGGTCTAAGATGACCTGCGCTGAGTGGGCAGAGCGTAATGGCTTTGTCTATAGTGAAGGAACTATACCTGAGGAGTGGTTATGAGTATCGTAGATATTACTGAAGAGATTGTATCAGACATTGATGTTCACGCTGAGTTTAACAAGGATGGGATGCGTATCTCAGTCTATGTTGATGAGGCAGAGATTACTGAACACGTAGACTATGATGACATGGCGTACAAGATGGTACAGGATGTGGACAAGTACCCACCTGAAACATTGAGGTGGATACGTTCAGGTCTTGCTTGTATGTTAGACATACTAGAAGAGGCAGAGGATGAGTGAAGAGGGTGAGTTTATCAAGCACACTGCTTGTCCTCATTGTGGCAGTAGTGATGCCAATGCTATGTACACTGATGGCAATCGCTACTGCTTCTCATGCAGAACACTATCAAAACCAGACACAAACGAGGAAGCGATGGCTAAGTTTGAGACACATGATACTGTGTTCTTAGATGTTGAGTACAGAGAACTTACCAAGCGTGGTATCACACAGAAGACGTGTGAGTTCTGGGGCTATGGTGTCTCTGAGTACAGAGGACAGAAGGTACAAGTAGCTAACTACAGAGGACGAGATGGAGAACTGAAAGCACAGAAGATACGCTTTCCTAACAAGGACTTCTCTGTGGTTGGCAACCTAAAAGAGGTGGCACTGTTTGGTGAGCATCTCTGGCGAGATGGTAAAGAGGGTAGGTTCATCACCATAGTTGAGGGTGAGATAGATGCTATGTCAGTATCACAGGCGTTTGATAACAAGTGGCCTGTGGTATCACTACCATCTGGATGCACGTCAGCTAAGAAAGCAATAGGTAAAGCTATTGAGAACCTATCTAAGTATGACTATGTTGTACTTATGTTTGACATGGATGAGGCAGGGCAGAGAGCAGCTAAAGAATGTGCATCTGTACTACCACCTAACAAATGTAAGATAGCTTCTCTGCCACTTAAGGATGCCAGCGAAATGTTACAGGCTGGTAGAATTAAGGAACTGATTGATGCAGTATGGGGAGCAAAGACATACAGACCTGATGGCATCATCTCAGGCACTGAGGTGTGGGATATAATTACACAGGATGATGAGCGAGACTCTGTTCCATATCACTACACTGGACTGCAAGAGAAGACAGGTGGTTGTCGCATGGGTGAGATTGTTACCCTGACTGCTGGCTCTGGTATTGGTAAGTCACAGTTAGCTAGAGAGTTTGCTCACAATCTTATCAGGCATGGCAAGACGCTAGGCTACATAGCACTTGAGGAATCAGTTAAGCGTACAGCCTTAGGTCTCATGTCTATTGAGATGAACAAGCCTCTGCATCTACAGTCAAAGGATGTACCTGAAGAGGAGTTACGCAATGCTTTCAATGCTACACTGGGAACTGGTAGAGTATATCTGTATGACCATTGGGGTTCTACTGATAGTGATAATCTACTTGACAAGATAAGATACTTAGTGCATGGTTGTGGATGTGACTACATTATCCTTGACCATATCAGTATCGTAGTCAGTGGTCTTGAAGGTGGAGATGAGAGGAGACTTATTGACAATACAATGACACGCTTACGCACGTTGGTTGAGGAGTTGAACTGTGGCATGATACTAGTGTCACACTTGAAGCGTCCCTCTGGTGACAGAGGACATGAGGATGGCGCACAGACTAGCCTCGCACAGCTACGTGGGTCAGCAGCAATCGGTCAGTTATCTGACATGGTGATTGGGTTGGAGAGAGACCAGCAAGACAAAGACAATCCTCACGTCAGCCACGTTAGAGTTCTGAAGAACAGGTGGTCAGGCGAGACTGGACTATGTTGTTCACTAGAATACAGCACTGAGACAGGGCGTATGGTAGAGACAATCTTCAATGATGAAGAGGATGACATAGATTTTTAAACTAGCTACTGCGGAGACAGAGCATGAAACTTATATTTGATATAGAAGCAGATAACTTACTAGACGATGTAACACAGGTGTGGTGCATTGTCGCTAGATGTGTAGACACTGACGAAGTGTACACCTTTGACCCCTCTTGTATTGAGGATGGACTGAACCTTCTTAACAGGGCTGAGATGTTAATAGGTCATAACATTATTGACTATGACTTACGAGCATTGCGAAAGCTACATGGCTTCAAGCTACTAGAAGGACAGGAAGTTCTTGACACATTGGTATACTCTAGGACTATATGGCCTGACATTCGTGAGGTTGATTTGAAGCTGCATAAGCAGGGCAAGATGCCCATGAAGCTGATAGGTAGACAAAGCCTAAAGGCTTGGGGCTACAGACTAGGAGAATTAAAAGGTGATTTCGGTGGTGATAGTGAGAGTTTTGGAGAGTACTCCAATGAAATGTTACAGTACTGCATACAAGACACAGCAGTCACAGCAAAACTGTATCATAAAATTCTGCAAAAAAATTTTAGCAAAGAGGCACTAGACCTTGAGACTAAAATCCATACACTACTAATAGAGCAAGAGGAACGAGGCTTTGACTTTGATACAAAGGCTGCTCAGTCTCTGTACTCAGAACTAGCAGAGCGTAAGAACCAACTTGAACTAGAATTACAGCAGGTGTTTGAGCCTACTGTGATTGAACTAAAGACCAAGACCAAGACAATCCCATTCAACCCAGCATCACGTCAGCAGATTGGTGACAGACTGATGAGCAGAGGTTGGAAGCCTGACGTATTTACTGACAGTGGTGTACCTAAGGTGGATGAGAATGTACTGGATAGCATTGATATGCCTGAGGCTAAGATGCTGAACGAGTACCTACTACTAAACAAAAGAATAGGTCAGCTTGCAACAGGTAAGCAAGCATGGCTTAAGATGGAGAAAGGTGGTAAGTTACATGGACACGTTAATCACATGGGTGCAGTTACGTCACGCTGTACGCACAGCAATCCAAACATGGCTCAAGTTCCTAGCGTGGGTGCGCCATTTGGTGAGGAGTGTAGGTCTCTGTTTCATGCACCCTCAGGTTACTCCCTCTTGGGTGCTGATGCTAGTGGGTTGGAGTTGCGCTGCCTTGCTCATTACATGGCTGCTTACGATGATGGGTCTTACTCACATGAGGTAGTCAATGGTGATGTACATACAATAAACCAACAGGCTGCTGGTCTACCCTCACGCCCAAACGCAAAGACATTCATCTATGGATTTTTGTATGGCGCAGGTGATGAGAAGATTGGTAAGATTATTGGTAAGGGAGCGAAGGAAGGTAAGTCTATTAAGAATAAGTTTCTGAAGAAACTACCTGCACTAAAGTATCTTAAGGATGCTGTGGCTAAAGCAGCAGAGGATAGAGGATGGGTGAAAGGATTGGATGGCAGAGCCATACCAGTACGCCACAGTCACGCATCACTGAACACTCTGCTTCAGTCATGTGGTGCTATAATCTGTAAGACATGGTATGTGTTCATTGCACGTGCTATCAAGGAAGCAAACTTGGACGCACAGATTGTAGCGTTCATCCATGATGAGGTACAACTAGTAGTAAAGGAAGGTCAGGAAGATGAAACAGGGAGACTTATTCAGCAGTGTATGCGAGATGTCCAGCAGCACTTCAACTTCAGATGCCAGCTTGACAGTGAGTACAAGTATGGAAGAAACTGGGCAGACACCCACTGATTGTTATGAATGTGGTATTGAGTTAGACACTGGTAATTGGATGAGTTCGTTCAAAGAACGTGGTCAATCTATCTGCAAGTCTTGCTATAAAGATAAACACAATACCAATAACAATCCCAATAGAATGTTTGTTGATGGTAAGTACATACCAAAAAACCACCCTCTATGGAAAGCAGGTAACTATAAATCATTTGACGATGCTGCCTTTTCTAGCCTTAATAACTATCAGAAGTCTACTGCTGGTCAGGTCTATATAATTACTAACCCTATCTTTGATGGTTGGGTAAAGATAGGCATGGCTATTGATGCTAGAGACAGGTGTAAAGGTTATCAGATGTATGACCCACTAAAACGATACAAGGTTGTATACTCTGTAGATGTAGAGGATAGACGTAAGACTGAATCAGTGGCGCATGAATATGCAACTAGACTAGCAGAGCGTAGTGGTGAGTGGTTCAAGATGTCAGTAGGTCAAGCGAAGGAGTGTATCCAACATGGACTTTGATTTCTTATGGAAGATGATACTGACGTGTTGCTTCATGGGTGTAACCATCTGCCTCTGTATCAAGTGGTTGATGGAAGCTTACCTAGATTGGGTACAGGTGATGACTGGTATCAAAGTAATCACACTACAGCAGCTAAAAGAAATAGAACAACAATCAGGACAGGAGTATGACGATGACCCTTTTGCTCATTGATGGTGACATCATTGCATACAAGGCAGCAGCATCAGCAGAGACACCTGTTAATTGGGGCGATGGTCTATGGACATTACACTCCTTTGAACAGGACGTAGCTGTTAGATTAGATGAACAGATAGATAAGTTACTAGCAGATGCACCAGTACAGGATTGTATTGTAGCTTTGTCTGATAAAGAGAACTATCGTAAAGAGTTAGCCACATACTATAAAGCTAACAGGACTAACACTCGTAAGCCTATGTTACTAGGCTGGGCTAAAGAGTACTTACAAAGTAAATACAATACTATTATATACAGGAGACTTGAAGCAGATGATGTCTTGGGGATATTGGGTACTGCGAATACAGATACTATTATCTGGTCTGAAGATAAGGACTTACGTACTGTACCAGCGAAACATTGGATTGATGGGGAAGTGGTTGAAATCAGTGAGGAAGAAGCTGACTATAACTTCTTTATGCAGACACTTGTTGGTGACACTACTGACAATTATAAAGGTTGCCCTACTGTTGGTTATAAAAGGGCTGAAAAAATCCTTGAGTTTGGTGATGGATGGGGAGCAGTGGTTAGAGCGTACATTAGCAAAGGTCTCTCAGAAGCAGTAGCCTTAGAGAACGCAAGACTAGCACGTATCCTACGCAATGGTGAATACGATACAGATACAGGAGAGGTAAAGCTATGGACACCAGCATGATTGATTTAGATAGACCAACTGCACCTAACTATGATATGGTTAATAGCCCACCTCACTATGCTGACACTGGTATTGAAACGATTGACTACATCGTGGATGTGCTAGGTGACTTTGAAGCTATCAGCTACTGTCATGGTAATGTAATTAAGTACACTGGCTCTCGCCTATGGAAGAAAGGTAAGCCTATTGAGGATGCTAAGAAAGCTGTGTGGTACTTGAACAAGATGATTGAACTTATGGAAAAGACCAAAGGGAAGAACTGGTAATGAACGAGATAACATTTAGAGTAGATAGATACAACATGGATGGGGAGATTGATGGATACACAGAACACGTGTTCCAGACAGAGGGATGTCTTCAGGATATGGTAGACAACTTCAAGGACTTCCTTGTAGGTATGACCTTCACCTATGTTGAACAAGTAGTAGCCATCAAGGACGATGGTGGTGAGATAGCTTCGGAGCGATAGAACAGATGATTAACTTTTATGATTACCAGATGAAAGCTATTACCACAGCAGTGTACCCAAAGACGTACAACATCTCATACCCAGCACTAGGACTAGCTGAAGAAGCTGGCGAGGTAGCAGGTAAGATTGCTAAGATGATGCGTGATGGTATCCAACTAGTAGACCAGCGTGAGAAGATTGAAGCTGAGATGGGTGACGTACTCTGGATGTTAGCAGCACTAGCACATGACTGTGGTACTTCCCTTCAGGTTATTGCTGAGAAGAACTTAGATAAACTACAATCAAGACAACAGGCAGGTACACTGCATGGTGAGGGAGATAATAGATAATGGATAGCTATCAATCATACATCCACGCTAGTCGCTACGCACGATGGCTGGAAGATAAAGAGCGTAGAGAAACGTGGGATGAAACTGTTGACAGGTGGTGGAACTTTATGACAGGTAAGTTCCCTGTCCTGAAGAAACGACAGGATGTTAAGGATGCTATCTATCAACTAGATGTCGTTCCATCTATGCGTACTATTATGACTGCTGGTGAAGCATTGGAGAGAAATCATGTGGCTGCTTATAACTGTAGCTTTCTTGCTGTTGATGACCCTAAAGCATTTGACGAGGCGTTACTTGTCCTAATGTGTGGAACAGGTGTAGGCTTCTCTGTTGAGCGTCAGTTCATCAGTAAGCTACCTGAGATACCACAAGAGTTAGTAGAGACAGATGAAGTAGTAGTGGTAGGTGACAGTAAAGAAGGCTGGGCTAAAGCACTACGTAAAGTTATCTCTCGTCTGTATGCTGGTGAGATACCTAAGTGGGATGTGTCTAAGGTACGTCCATCTGGTGCTAGACTTAAGACCTTTGGTGGTAGAGCATCAGGTGCTGAACCATTAGAGAACTTGTTTAAGTTTGCTATCAATACCTTTAACAAAGCTGCTGGACGTAAGCTTAACAGCCTTGAGTGCCATGACCTTATGTGTCAGGTAGCAGCAGCAGTAGTGGTAGGTGGTGTACGTAGGTCAGCAATGATTAGTCTGTCTAACCTGAGTGATGACAGGATGCGCCATGCTAAGATGGGTAACTGGTGGAATGACCAAGTTAATCGTAGCTATGCTAACAACTCTATCTCATTCACTGAACGCCCTGACATGGGTAGCTTCTTACGTGAGTGGACTGCTGTGTATGAGAGTAAGTCAGGTGAGCGTGGCATCTTCAATCGTGAAGCAGCCAAGCAGAAGGCTGTAGATATTGGACGTGAGCCACGTGATGACTTTGGTACTAACCCATGTGGTGAGATTAGCCTACGCAGTAAGCAGTTCTGTAACCTGTCTGAGGTTATCATACGTGAGACAGATGGGGTAGCTGACCTTAAGCGTAAGGTGGAGATTGCTACCATCATTGGTACAATACAATCAGCACTCATTGACTTCAAGTACCTGTCACCACAGTGGAAGAAGAACTCTGAGGAAGAGCGTCTACTTGGTGTATCCCTTACAGGTATCTTTGACCACAAGATTATGTCAGGTCAGGGAGAGTATGAGAAGTCTGTACTAGGTGGTACGCTTGAGCAACTGCGTGAGGTTACACGTGAGGTAAACAAGGAGTGGGCTAAGAAGCTGGGCATACCAGAGTCAAAGGCTATCACTACAGTTAAGCCATCAGGTACAGTATCACAGCTAGTTAATAGTGGTAGTGGTATCCATCCTCGCTATGCTCATCACTACATTCGTAGAGTACGTGCAGATGTTAAAGACCCTCTGGCTACATGGATGCAAGAGCAGGGTGTACCATGTGAGGTGGATGTGTACAACCCACAGAACGTAGTGTTCAGCTTTCCTATGGCCTCTGCTGACAACAGTTTGACACGCCATGATGTATCAGCACTAGAGCATCTTGAACTATGGTTGACATATCGGAAGCACTGGACTGACCACAATCCATCAGTAACTATCTATGTTGGTGAGGAAGAATGGGCTGAAGTAGGTGCATGGGTATGGAAACATTGGGATGAAGTATGTGGGGTATCTTTCCTACCACGTGAGGATGACAGCCATACATACGCACAAGCACCATACGAAGAGATTACAAAGGAAGAGTATGATAGTCTCATCTCAACCATGCCTAAGGTAGACTTCTCTCAGTATGCAGAAGTACTGGATAATACTACATCCTCTCAGGAATTAGCCTGTACTGCTGGTATATGTGAAATCTAAAGTTACATCATTAGCGAAAGTTTGTTTATTATGAGAATATTAGGAAATGACTTTAACATAACAGATGGACTACTAAACCATTTGAGTGCAATCTATCCCAACAAACTGCCGCTTATACAGATTACCTCTGAGGACTTAGCTTTCCTCAGGGGTCAACAGTCTGTTATAGATAAGCTAAGAGAATTACAACAACAAGATTTTGAGGAAGATTGATATGGGTGGATTAATGGGTGGTCGCGCACCAGCACCACTACCAACACCTGCTCGTCCTGTAACTGCTGTAACCAAGACACCAGAACTGGAACTTGATGATACAGATGTGAAGACAGAACTGGGTCAAGGTAAGAAAAGAAACAAGAAAGCATTACGCACAGACATTGGCACACAACAAGCTGGTCAAGTACCTACTATGGGTGCTGGGCTACAGATACCGAAGGGACAATAAGATGGGTGGATTTGCTAAGAAAGCTACATCCTTTTCACCTGCTGTCCAAGTTGCTAAAGCTGTTACTGCTAAATCTAAGCAGCAAGAGGCTGAAGCACCAACAACGCTAGACACATCTGGCGATGCTATGGATACCAAGCGTAGAGGTAAGCGTAAACTGAGAGTACCAGTCACCCAAACAGCAGGTACGAATGTTGGTGGCGAAGGTGCATCAGGGCTACAGATTCCGAAGGGATAAGTAAATGGAACAAGACGTAGGAACTCTAGCTAAACGCTACAGCCAACTAGAGGCTGAACGAGATACGTTCCTTGAACGAGGACGTGAAGCAGCAAAGCTAACAATCCCTACTCTTCTGCCAGATGAAGGACACAGTAGCACCACTAGGTATGCTACACCATATCAGGGCATAGGGGCAAGGGGTGTTAATAACTTAGCATCTAAACTACTGCTTGCTTTGCTACCCCCTAACAGTCCCTTCTTCAGGCTGACCATTGACGATTTTGATTTACAGGCTATCGCTGGTGACAATCGTGGTCAAGTAGAAGAAGGCTTGGCACGTATTGAACGTGCAGCAATGCAAGAGATTGAAAGTAAATCTATACGTGTACCTGTATTTGAGGCATTGAAGCTGCTTATCGTAACTGGTAATGCGCTAGTGTATATGCCCAAAGATGGTGGTATGAAGGTGTATAGACCTGACAGGTACTGCGTTAAACGTGACGCAATGGGTAATCTGCTAGAGATTATCACAAAGGAAAGCATCTCACCATTGATGCTGCCTGATGAAGTCAAGGCAATGATACCCCCAAGCGATACACCAGTAAAGAATTATGATTTATATACGTGCCTAAAGACTAAGGACA
>Ga0222719_10003721_pt1 | contig 13498 bp, 14 predicted proteins | sample C33_34DmetaG_FD_165039 | JGI IMG/M metagenome (GOLD analysis project Ga0222719, IMG submission 165039) | Estuarine water microbial communities from San Francisco Bay, California, United States - C33_34D | ecosystem: Environmental > Aquatic > Marine > Unclassified | place: USA: California...
TCATTTAGAAAAGTTTTAAGTCGTGCTGGATATAATTCTGACGCAGAAAAAGGCGGAACCCAAAATTGGCTTGCTGCATTTGAATATTACACAAGAGCTATGAATTAATTATGATTGTGAAAGAAGAAAATAAAATGGAACAAAATACAGGTTCAACTCCTGTTGTTGATAACACAAATCAACCATCTACTAATTCTGTGGAGCAAGCTTCTGCGTCTGTAGACCCAAACCCACCAGACAAAGAAAAAATATACAGCTATTTTGTTTCTCTGTATGACAAGTCTGGAAAACCTTATGATGAGCAAAGGTTAAGAAAGCTTTCTAATGCTCAAGACCCCAAGTATTGGGTTGATAAATTAAGAAAGGACAATGGATTACCAACTTTAACAGAAGAGCAGTACACTGGAGTTTATAACAGCTGGTTTAATCCCGCTGATACTGAAAAAAAAAATCTGGGCCAGACTTTACAGGGGCGATTTCAGGAAAATGCAGTTGTGGTACAGGGTGGAGAATTGGATTCTCAGTCCATTATAAACACCACCAATACTTCTTTGGAATCTCAAGAGTATGATTTAGATAAAGCTCTTACAAGAAATTCTTCATATTATATAGACCAGCTTGATAATCAGGTGACTATGTTGCCTGCTTTAAGAACGCTTCCATCAGATTTTTTATCACTTGATGAAGAAGAGGCTGCTGTTGTATTTAATAATACTTTAGGTAAATTTAGATTCAAAGCTGAACAAACAGGACTTGGTAATGCTTTGAAAATTACTCGTCCTGACGGCAGTCAGTTTGATATAGAATTGATGTCTGGGATTGCATATACTTTTGAAAAAGGTTCAGTTGACTATAATCAAAGACTAGGTATAAAACACAATCAGTTCATCCTAAATGCATCTCAAGGAAAATCAAACATAGTGGTTACTATGTCAGAGGATTTTGTTTCAAATCCAAATGGCATAAATGATGCTATCAATGGCTACACTAAAGCCTTAAATATTCCAGAACAAGAAGATATAAAATTTTTATCTAAAGCAACCACTGGAGATGAGAACATGGTTTCTTATATGTATGGCGGGGAATTCGATGAGGGTTTGTTTATGGCTAATTTAAAGGCTGTAAAAAACAGACTACAACCAATATATCAGAGACAAGAGCAAGAATATAGAGATGCTTTAAGAGGCGCTAGCTTTGAATCTATAAGAACAGATAATTTAAGGATACCAGAAAGAGCGGAAGGTCTTTCTCAGCAGGAGAGAGAAAACCAGCTTAAATTAAGAGACACATATCTTAAACTTGAAGATATTTTAAAAAGACACGAAGCGCAAAAAAGAAGAACATCTCGTCTTGTTGGTGCTGCTTTAAAGTACTCAAGCCTTAACGTTGATTTGAATGACCAGGGTGCTGTTGACGAATTATTATCTAAAGGCGTTGACGCATTGGATATTCCTTTGCCATCTTTAAAACTTAATGGAGAGCCCGCTTCTTTCCAAGACATATACGATGTAATATCAAAACCAGTTGAGTTGCGATATGTCAGAACTGGCGAGATAAATGTTGAAATAGACCAGAATGTAGACTCTGGAATTTTTAATGAGCTTGTAGGGCGATTAGCTGAAACACAAGAAAGAAATACAGCATTTCTTGAAGAAAGCCCAAAAACAAATCAATTTTTCAGAGGCGTTGGAGATGTATTCCAGGGATTATATGTGCATACCATGGATTTAATGAATGACTTTGGTCATGCCATCTCTGATGGGCTACAAATGATTGGTGTCCCAAAAGAAACAGCTGACGATATAGTTTTTGAAAAATATGTTGTAACTGTTGGAGCTGGAAACAACGGGGCTGGTGGCTTTGGAATAGGGCTTTGGGGATTCCCAACAACAGAGAGAATCGATGAAATGAAAAAATGGCTCCCAGAGTACGATATGACTATATCAGATTCTAGGGATGCGGGGGAATTTTTAGCTACGGGTATGGAAGCGTTTACTCAATCAGCTCCATATACATTGGCTTTTTTAGCTAACCCAGCACTAGGTTTTACTACAACAGCCTTGGGAACTTATGGCTCTAACCGAGAAGAAATGAATATTGCGGTTCAAGCTGCTAAAGACGCTCAAGCTGCTGGGGTTATATTGACAGAAAGAGAGCGGGAGCTTTTAAAAATGTCTAATGCCGAGGCGAGGTTAAATGCTTTATCAAAAGCTGGAATTGAAACAGCTATAACTGCGGCATTTACAGGAAGATATTTTAGACAGCTACAGTTATCAAAAAACCTTAAAGGTGTTCCAAAGACAAAGGCTTCTTCTCAACAATTAGCAGACGCTTTTGCTAGAAAGCATAAAACTGGTCTTGTCGCTTCAATCGCTAAATACACAGGACTTGACCCAGCGGTTGTGTCTAAAGAGGTTCGAGAAGAAATGTTAATTGCTACATTTACATATATGACTGACGTTGCTTGGGGACTTGAAGAATATGACCAAAAGAAAATGAATAAGCTTTGGGCTGATTCTGGATTGAACTCAATATTTTCTTCTGTGCCAATGTCAGCTGCTGGTAGAATCGTCGGGCCGAACATTGACAAAACAGCAAACGACTACATACGAAGAAACATAAATCTTCCAGGAGAAAATAAAGTTGTGGCACAAAAGCTGCAAGCTGATAAGATTGTTCAAGACCTTGAAAAAGAAGGACTTAGCAAAAACTCTACAGAGTTTAAAGTAGCTTTAGATGCTCAGTCAAAGCTAGATAATCAAGTTAACGATTTTGAAAAAAGAAAACAACAGCTCGTTGAAAGTATGAGTGTTGCTGACAAAAAAACTTTTTTACAAGGACTCGCTAATATCCAAAACCTGCAATCTGTAATAACAAACGGAAATAAAGCAGAAACAATTGATTCATCTATAAAATTAATGGATGAAGAAAGAGCTAGATTAGCGAATTTACTTGCCAAGTACCCAAGTGAATTGAGCTATTACTTTCTTCCAACTTCAGAGCAAACAAGTCTCAGGGAAAGAGCTATGAAAGAAATCGAGGCTGAAAAAAAAGCTGAAGCCGAGCAGAAAGGTGGGGATTACACCATAAGCCTCACTGACATGGATGCTGAGGTTATTAATAGAGCTGCTAAAATTTATGTTGATGATGTGAACAAGGCTAGAACACGGCCGACAGAGGAGGTTTCTGTAAAAGGATACTTTATTGAAAACCCATCACAATATTATACTGAAACAACAGACCAAGAAGCGGCTGACTTTGATATTGAAGCAGCTATATCTAAGGTAGAGTCTGATTTATTTAATCAACCAACTGAAGCGCCTACACAAGTTACAACTGAAGTAACTACAGAGGCCACTACAGAAGCTACTACAGAAGCTACTGCAGAAGCCACTACAGAGGCCACTCAAGAGCCTTCTCCAGTGGCGGAAAATGAAGTAGGCATAAGCGAGCCTGTCCAAAGGAGAAACGATATTTTAAACAGAATTAAAAATCTAAATAAGTCTAATAACTTCTACAACGGCTTAGGTGTTTTAGAGCAAAAAATAATCAAAGACTTTTTCAACGATATAGAAAAAGGAAGAAACCCAAGATTTGCTCGTGTAGAAAACATTATTCGTTCCCAGGAAATTTCATATGAGTTACTAGCTCTTAATGCAGACGGTATAACAATATTTGACAAGTCTGATAGACTTAAGAAGATAAACAAATGGAGTGACCCACTAAACCCTCTTTGGTATTATAAAAACAACATCAGTCCATTTTCAATGCTTCATGATGTTTATCCATACCTTAATAACCAGGGTAGAAAAATGATGACTGCATTTGGTAAAGGAAGAAAAATATTTGTCAGCAATCAAATGACTGCCGATGTTTTACTTGGTGCGGTGTTCAGAAATTCAAAGCAGGGAAAGCCAATGGTTGACCTTGTCGATTCTGGAAATAGAAAAGTAGCCGTATCGATGACTGAGGCCCAAAACTATTATAACGAAGATTTAGCTCAATGGAAGGCAGATGTCCTAGAGTACAATAAAACTGTTCCAAAGAACAAACGCATACCAACGAATCTTCTTGAAATAAACACAGACACCCAATTGAGTGTTGATTACGAGATGCAGGTTCTTGCGCATCTAAGAAGATTGTCTGGAGAGACCGACCAGTTAAGTGGAATGGACACTGAATTTCTAAGACAAAAGAACTCTTTACTTAAGGAGCTTCAGATTAGAAAAGAAGAGTTTGAAAAAGACCCTAAAGACGGAGTGGCCAGAACAAAATACGAGCAACTAAAAACAACTCTTGAAAATTTAGGGGTTGCTGACGCAAAAAGTTTTGCTGATGTGTCTTCAAATGCCCGTAAACCTATTTTAAGCGCATTAGACAGACTTTCTTCTCGATTCCCTCATGAGCAAGCCAAACAAAGAAAAATGGAATACGAGGGCCAAGAATCGTTTTTTACCGAAGGAAGTTATGTTCCTTCTTTTAGAATTGGAGTAGATGGTGCTGAAATTACTGACGGAAGAAATAGCAATAAATATGGAACAATGGCTGGATTACTTCAAGACGTAACAGAAGACGACCAGCTAGAAAACTCAAGAATTTCTTTTGGAGACTACATGGGTAGAGCATATGGTCAATTAAGAGGTGCTTTAATAGATATTAATGCGAGAGGTGATTTTGAAACATTAAATTCTATGGTTAACAGTCAAAATTTCCGCAACTTGTTCACCAATGAGCAGGAATATGAAATGGTTAAAAAATATTTTGGCTCTCGATTAGATGTTTTTAATGGACTGATTACAGAGGGGCAGAATGCTAATGTCGATTTTGGTGATTTACCAACAACACTGCTTTCTACCAACTCTAAATTTATGCAAACAGCATATTCTTCAGTTTCAGCGCTTGGTTTAGCTAGATTAAATCAGCCAGCATCTCAGTTTTATAGTGCATTATCTGGCACTTATCCAATGCTTACCGACAAAAGGGCTAAAAACCATGTTAATTGGGCTGGAGCTAGATTTATGATTGGTTTGGCTGAGTCTGGGAATGGGCAGAAAGTTAGCGGAGGTCGTTTTAAACAATTTTTCTCTAATCTTGTAAATGGAGGAAACTTACAAAACATATACAATCAATCTAGAACTGGACTTCGTAATTCATTAAAAGCAGAATTTGCAATAGACAGTAAAAAAACACTTCCTTTGAGTTATTATATTTCTAGATTTAATTTAAGTGAAGATTTTGGAAAAAATACTTTTAAGCCAGGACTTAAATATACTCTTGATGGATTTTTAGATACAATAAACAAGATTAATGAATTGAGCTTGGAGTTTTTCCTTGCTAGTGCCGATAGAGCTGCGGCAAATGCATCTTTTGAAGCTCATTATTTACAGAACAGAATAGACCAGGGTGCTATAATACCCAAAGACGTTGATTCTTGGTGGGCTAAGGAAAATGAAAATCCGAACATAGAAGCGATACAATATGCCGACAGAAGAGTTGCTGAAACAATGAGACAAACAGACCCCACATCTGAAGCTGAATTTTATTCAAAAGACGCTTCTTCTATGACCAAAGCATCTCAAAGAACTATGTTTGCTTGGGGTAAATTTCAAATGAATGCAAAAGCAAACGCTGCGAATCAAATGGCTAGGTTAGCAGACCCTAATCTTCCAGAAGTTGAAAAAGAAGAAGCTAGACGAAGATTAAGAGGTATTATGTCTGAGGTTATGACGTTTCAGGGCATAAAAAACGCTTCTAATTATGCCGCTATGACGGGTATTAGTGCTGGGTTTTTCCTGTTATTAGGTGGAGACGAAGAGGATGTTAGAAGATATGGTGGTATGACTCAGCTTATTAATGATTTTCTTCTTCCAGTAGAAAGTCCAGAATATAAAGAGCTTTTAGAAACATTACCACGCTCAGAGGCTAAAACATTGGAACAATTTAAATTGTCAATGCAAGAGTCTGCCTCTGGGTTTGAAGCAGATGTTTTAGAGCTTTATAAATACGCTTACGAATTTGAGCAAAAAAACACATTAGGCACTATGCCAAATGTAATTATTCAGGCTAGCGCTGATGCCATGAAGACTTTACAGCCATTTGCTATTGGGGACCCGTTAATAGATATTGCAGGTGTTGTGGTTAATGAGCTTTTTGGAGAAGAAGTAATTCCTGACTACATATCAAAAGATTTAGAAAAAGCCACGAAGGACACAGATGGCATGTTATTAGCTCTTAAAGAAAACTCTGGGATGCTTGGAATTGCTTTTGAATCAGTTGATAAACTTTTGATTGCAAGAAGATTGTATAACGATAGAGTGTTCTCAAAAGGAATAAGACAGACTGGTAGTGGAGAAATTATAGAGTATGTAAGAGCAGATAACGATGTTATGCAGCAAAAACTTGACCAGGCAATAAAAATATTGTATTGGGGTAGATGGTTAAATCTTAGCATTCCTGGTCCTAAAGGTGATTTTAACAAGATTTTAAATAAATTGGAGAGAACCATTGAAGAAAAATTCACAAAAGGAGCTCCAACTGTAAAAGGAATAAACAGTGCTTTTGTTCAATTTTATCTAGAAAAATTATCTGAAAAAGGAGAAACTGTAGACCCACATAATTTTGATAAATGGTGGGAAGACGAAAAGAAGAATATGGATAAAGAGGCTAGAAATTATGCAATAGACAAGGTTGAGGAGATAAAAAGAGCAAAAGTTTATGGTCAAGAATAATATTTGTTCTTGATTATATTTATAACATCTTGACAATCTGTTTGGTTTCTAGGCATAAAAAGGTCTGTAGTCCAGCCTTTTATGGAAATATATCTTTTAAACAACTTCCATACGATTGGAAATCTTTCGTTTGGATTTCCCTTGCACTCTATAATAAACCTTGGAGGGTTTTCAAAATCCACAAAATCTGGCGTGTACGTTATTGGTAGTGTTTTTTTATGTCCCCTGTCGTGTAAATATTTTTTGGTTGGGGTTTTTTCATAAGAAGAAAAGTTTGACTCAAATCCATCGATGATTGTGAACTTTTGCGCCTCATATCCAGCGGGTATTTTATTTGCTTTTAGCAGTAAATACATATGGGACTCTAGCTTAGACTGAAATTCTATGCCGTCTATTTTTGTTTTTTTAGACCTGGTTATTTGCCTTTTTTGTCTATACTTCTTCATCTACATCTTCTAAATACATGTAATCATCGTAGTACATATTGCTCAATGCGTTTACAGCTTCTGGAACTCCTTCTGCATATACGTTAAAATTAGCGTATTCAACATCTACTCCATTGTCGCTAACAACGGGAACGTATTTTTTTATATTATTTATGTTACACCAATACAGAATTTTATTTAAACCCTGCTCTATTTCTACTTTATGTTTTAAATATTGCATTGCCATTTTACTACTTACATTTAATTCTTCAGACACTAATTTTATATATGTGTCTTTTACTGTCGATATTTCCAAAATTCCATTTTCATATACACATACATAGATAAACGAGTCTTTTAAATAACTCTCTAAATCTATATCCTTGAGTACGCTTTTAACAAACATAGTCTCGGCATCGGAAAGTTCTTTGTTTACAAATATTTTTTTACGAAGATTCATAAACAAATTTAACGAAAAAACCCTCAGACTTTTTGGCAGTTTCTGAGGGTTTTAATTATATGAAAACAAAACAAAGAATAGATGACTAAAGGTATTTCGTTGGCTAGTTTTACTTTTAGCAATCTTTGCTTATACAAATATAATAAAAATTATATAAAAGGCTGGTCTCCATTACCAAATTCAAAATTTAAAGTTACCAACAAAAAGTGAAAACGTATCGTGCTATAAGGTTGCTCATCAGACGGGTCAAATATCTCAAACCCTACAACCATTCCCTCATGAGGCCATCTAAACGTAAAAGAAAGCATATACCAATCCATAACTATCTCGTTAATTTAAAGTAAATCCAGCGTGTAATAAAAATTAAATAAATTAAACCAACGACAGGGCTATCAATAAATTTTATAATTGCCCAACTTATCTCTCCAAGTGGCTGCATAAATAACCCAAACCAAAGCCCAATAGCAAATGTAATAAGAAGATGAGAAATTTTGGCTAAAAAGAAAGAAACCAATCCAGCCCAAAAGCCTTTTTTCATTTTACCATCTTTTACCTTGTTGTCGATTTTTTCTGTTGTTTTGTCGTCTATAATCATTGTATTAAAATATATGTGTTAATCTTGCTACTTGTCCGAATTTAGGGTGATGCAAAAACCCTTCTACTGCTTTCGGATTGTGTTGGTATCCATTTCTGTGATGCCAAGAATCTGTTCCAGATGGGCTTCGTAAACTTTCTACCGTAACCCCTGCATAATCTTTTGCGTTCTTATGATGAACATGATGCGTATACACATATCTGTGCTTTGATTTACTCCATTCTTTATTAGCTTCAACAGCCATTAGTAGTGGTAAATCTTGAACTTTTGCGCCATCTCCATGTGTAGTGCCTATTAGATTTTCTCCATAGCTAAAATACTTTCTATGCTTTATGCTGGTATCAAATGTTACGTTTTCGCACTTTCTAAACCAAGATGATATCACATCAGCCAGAAAGAATCCATTTGTATAATCGTGATTCGATGGATTGTAAGTTACATGAACATTTGATACGGACAAAAGACTTTCTATTACATCTACATAAAGTTTTTTAGCGTTCAAGAAGTTTTCATACCACATACCATCTGTATCCTGTGGAGTTCCGCTTGTAGTGGTTCTTCGTGGCGTATCGATGTGCAGTATATCATTACCAATAATTAATAATATTTTCTCAATATTAAATCCAGAAGCCTTACTTAATATTCCTTTTATTCCTTGCTTCACTCTTTTTACGGCTATCTGCTGGTTGTAATCCTCCCCTGTTTCAAAGCTTGTTGCTAATTTACCGATATGTACATCTGCTGGGTCTAATACAAGAAGGTGTGGGTTAGTTTGTTTTTGTCTTTCTATTGGGTGGTACGATGGGGAGTGATTATCCATCTCCTCGATAATCTGTTTAGATATATCGTTGTAAGAAATTACATCTGGCCTTACTTTTACAGAGTATTCTTTTGTCTTGTCCCAGTACTCTTTCACAGAAGAAAAATCTATTCCCCTTTGCTGACAATACTCGTAAACTCCGCTATGTCTTACCTTATTTAGCTCTAGTTGTTCCTGTTGGTCTAAAAAAACCCTGAACTTTGTTCTTCCTGGTTGTGGTTTTTTTGGCTTTATACCAAGAGCGTTGCCTTCGTCTTGTGTAATGTAAACTCTTTTTTTCATGGTTGCATTGACTTTTTTAACTGGCGTAGGTCATAAATTAAAGAGTTCACGGTATTTTTACACTCTTCAAACTCACCGTCAAAGACATGCTCGTATGCATCATTTAATTTTTCATGCATTCGGTCAAATGTGGTTGACAAATATTTTTGACGAGATGATAAGGCCATATTTTAATCAGAATCCATATGCCATAAGAACTTCTCTCCTTCTTGCTTGTTAATACTCTTTATTGCTCTGTATAGAGCTCGTGAAGTTTTTTTGGCGAGGCTTCTTTCGGTTTTAGTTGAATCAGACCCAAGATTGGCATACAGATTGCAATCATATTCCAATAATGCGTCTATTTTTTTTCTTTCACTCCAGGTTTTATACCCTAAAGTCTTTTCTATAAACTTTGTTACGTCTTCCATATTATAAAAATTGTTTAAGGTTTGGCTTAAAATACTCTGAACCCTTCATTATTTTGCCATCAGTTCTTCGTAAAACCTTACCGTTTTCTAGTTTACTCATGTTTGATTTATGCACTTCCTCGAACATGTCAAATATTACATTTGACAGCCCATGCGCTAAAACAAATCCATACAATATATACATCATGTCTACGATAGCATCAGCCACCTCAACAATATCTTCGTTTTTACACGCCTCAAGATACTCATTAAGCTCTTCAAGAATTAAATTATACCTAAGTTTATAAGAATCTTCATCTATTGTAGAAGGATTCTTTTCTGTTTTGATGTCGTATGTTTTATTAAACTGACGAACCATGTCAAGCTTAGGGTCTTTTATAGATAGCTGCTTTTCTATATACAAAGTAGCATCCATAAGCTCTTCTTGAAGGTGTTGTAAGAAGTCATCTGTTGTATTATCGTCAAGCGTTGTGTTGTATTTTTCAATACCACGAATACTTCTGTCTGTGTACTTATTTTTAACGCTTTCTACTATAGAGTCAAACATTTGCTAAATTATTGTTAGTAAATGTATAAAAAAAAATTTAAATAGTCAAAGTTTTGTTAAAATTTTTCCTAATTCTTTTTAAATCGGTATGATTTCTTGTTGAGCTTTTTAGACAATGTATTAGCTCATGTATAATTCCATCATCTGCAAGACACTCGTCGCTAGGTATTTCTTTTAACCAACACACATATGTTGCAAAGTGTAGTATATCTACTATATTATCTATAAATTCTTCGTCAGTATACTTTCTGTATGTGTTAAATGAGTATTGTAATGACTTTAAATCAAACAAAAACTCTCTATCCCCTACTTTGTATCTTTTTGGCAGACGCTTCATATAGCTCTTTTATTTTGTTTTGTAATTCTTTTTGCTGTGTTTTCCAATTATATTTTGCTTCAGTTTGTTTCTTTCTTCCGTTATAATTAACCTCAACCTTTAAATGGTTTTGGTCAAAAACAATTGGGTAAACTTTCACGTTGTTTTTAAAGCAAATACTCATTGCTTCGCTTATGTTTTCTAAAACCTGCATTTTTTGTTTTCCCATCGGTCTCCTAAATAGTTTAAAAAGCTTATTAGCTTATACGGATTCTTTGTTTTGGTCCATATGCAACGATGGAAGTATTCTGTAACAAAACAAGCCTCTAGAGGTATATTCTTGTCTATTGGGTATATGTCTTCATACTCAACTTTTAATACTACGCTTTTTTTTGTTCTCCAAGACAAGGATATCCTTTCTAGAAGGAGTTTTTGCCCTAAAGGTATTTCGTTCCCTATTTTTTTGACCTCAATCAGAATCAAAATGTCATTATCAAACTCTAAAACAGCGTCTATATCAGATGGATGTACGGCGCCGTGCTGAACTCCTGTAAAGTCTATTGCTATTACAACTTCTTTACTGTTTCTGATTAAGCTCATCAACTAAGTATATTTTAACATTATTCCATTTTCCTCTTTTAATGTCGTAATCAACCAAGAAGTCTATGCGGTTTTTCCATCGTTTGTTCATTCTGTCTTCTACTGTCCAAATACCATCCATTTCTCCTGCGCCTTCTACGCATACTTTTGTTCCAAAAACAAACCCATGTTTTTCTAGGTCCCTTGAAACGGCTATCCATCTGTGAGAGCCAGGTGATTGTGAATTAATTTTTTTCAGAGATGCTGTAGTCAAATAATCAGCATTACATTGCTTTGGGTCGGCATGATATATTGTTGCCACAACCATAATTCCTAAAATAATTGTTTTCATACTATAAATTTAATTGTTCAAATTCCAAGTCTAGTGTTTTAGTTATTTCAAATGGATTGTTTTTTTTATCCATCCAATTTGTATTGTCCCAAACAGGGCTTCCGTCTCTTATTTCAGAGTATCGACCATTGTTTACATTCCAACAATAATCTACATGTGCTTGATTTTCTCCTAGGTTTGCAAACTTTACCTTTAAAACCTTTATTTTTACAGTCGCATTTTCGTAATCACGATGAACCAAAATACCATGTGGACTCATATCATAAAACTCGCCCCCGCCCTTCACATCATAAAATGTTGGCTCTATAAGCTTTCCCTTGTCGCTTTGAGGCTTGGTTGGGTGTGCAACTAGTATACATACTACATCGTGTTTTTTGCAAAACGCATCTATTTTGTTTAAGTATGTATTAGTGTAGTCTGTTATGCTCATGTTGAGGTTTTCCTTGTCTCTTATCTTGTTGTATGGGTCAATAACCAAACATCTGATGCCTATTCTTTTAACCAACTCCTCTCCTTTTTTAAGAACTCTGTCTAAGTCAAACCCATCTTCGTAGTCTATAAAAAAGAAGTTTTTATTGATATGCTCAATACAGTCTTTCCAGTTTTTTTGCTTGGTTTCCTCATATTTTGGTGTGCTACCATATAATTTACGCACAAGCTTATCTACGTGGAGGTATTGTGGGTAATTTTCTGTTGAGGCATACGCTGTTTTCCAACCATACATCATGTTGTACCCTATGGTCATTTGGTCTACAAAATCTGATTTACCACTAGATGGGAATCCTGTAACAACTATAAATTGTTTGGTGTATGTAGAGAATATCCCATCAAATGAGTCTAGACCAATTTTATATCCATTTTTAACTCCATTTTTATAAAACTCATCTAGGTCAGACTCCATGTCAGAAACACGCAATACGTTTTCTATTGGGCAGGGAATTGATTTTTGTATGACCGACAATAGACTTTCTTTTCCGTGCTTAATTAAGTACTCGTTTGCGTCTTTACAATCTTTTAAATCACATATCCATACTTTTTCTGACCCAAATCGTCGTATCAACTCTTTCTTGCCATTTTCCCCTGCCTCATCATTATCTACGCATAGGTATATTTTGGTTTTACCTTCAAAGTACTCGTAAAAGTCGTTTAAGTAATCTAGATTTACTTGCCCTTTTGATGTGAATCCATTTGGAACACTAACGACATTATCATATCCAGCTTCAACAAAAGATAGTGCATCAATTTCACCCTCTACAACCACACATTCGTCTTGCCCTTTAATTGAGTCTATATTGTAAAATGTCTTTTGAGCGCCTTTATGCAGCTTAAAATTCTTTTGAGAATCTCTGTATTTAATATTGGTTAGTATTCCATTAACGAAGTAATTAAACATTATTACATTTACTTCTTTGCCAACTTGAGGCATAAACTCAACACCCTGTGTTATATTCATTTTACTTAAAGTGTCGTTTGAAATAGCTCTTGTTTTAAACCAATCAATAATTTTTATATGTAAAGAATTTTGCGTTTTCTTTACATAAGGCTTTGTATATGTATGGTTCGTTTGCGTTTCCTTTTCATATGTATGAAGTTGTAAAACCTCTCCACAATGCTGACAAGTTCCTAATCCACGCTCCCAATCAAGCATAAGACATTTTTGTGATTTCTTTTTTCTGCCTTCTGAACAAACAGGACACGTTGATTTTTTTGCTCTTGTGTCTAACTTATATATGTTGTAGTCTTTTATTTTGTATTCGTTATCTTGCATCTGATATTATTTTAAATTCAAACCCAGGCTTATCGAAAAAACTTTTATCTTTCTCTAAATCTTCAAAAGAGCCGCTTTTAATTACTTGTCCTTTCCACTTCCATCGGTAAGGCCCATTGTCCTTAATTGTAACGTTTTTGTTATACTTGAGCCAATTGACAAAATGAGATTTAAATTCACGAATTGTAGTCTTTTTCTCGTCTGTCATGATGAGATGAT
>Ga0222719_10003722_pt1 | contig 13498 bp, 16 predicted proteins | sample C33_34DmetaG_FD_165039 | JGI IMG/M metagenome (GOLD analysis project Ga0222719, IMG submission 165039) | Estuarine water microbial communities from San Francisco Bay, California, United States - C33_34D | ecosystem: Environmental > Aquatic > Marine > Unclassified | place: USA: California...
CCGCACAAGGATGTTTATCGGGCCATGTAATGTGTGATAAGAAATCTTTGTCCACTGCTTTGAATTCATAGTTGTGTTGTTCTCTGTGGTCTTCGAAGTCCACGTACACTCCACCGTCCTCCAGTATTGGTAGTATCTGGTCTACCAAGTTTAAGTATGTTGTTCCTCCCAGTCCGAAGAAACTGACCTTGCCATCCCACCTACCTAGTTTAACTGCGGGCAAGTGTCTTGCGTATGGTATCTCGTATTTGAACTTGTTAGACAATCTCTTCCTCCACTCGAGGCTGAGGTTCTCGAACTTCACATTAACTTCGTCCTTGATTACTAGTTTACAACTGCTCATTCTATACCTGCTCTATCGCGTGATCATGCCAATCCCAACTGCTGGGTTGATGATCACTATAATACAACTTTTTTGGAAGATTTTCAAGCAGTCTTTTGAGATTGTCAGTGCCGGTGGCATAGTATCCACCTCCCAGTGCTATCAGGGAAGCCCGTGGTTTTACCTTGCTCTTGATCAATGCCCTTGGTATCCTGTTCCTTACGAAGATAATCTTTGTGGTGTCATCTATGAACTTGAACTGTTTGCTCATTTGGTGTAGCTCGTAGAGATTCTCAAAGAACTCCCTGGGCTTCTTGTCGTCTATCACTGTTGTCCTCGCACTGTAACCCCTGTCCTCTTTCCTGTACACAGGCTCCTTGAGATCAAAACCCCAGGCACACTGTTTCATCATGTCTATGCCGTGAGATTCAAAAATCTTCAACCAGTCCCAGAATTCCCTGATCTCCTGTTCCTCATGCACATCGCTGTGGCAAGGCATCAGCAAAGGGAAAGCATCCAGTTCTATCAATGCCTGTACAACTTCCTTCTTGGTACAGGCCACCGAGTTGATCCACAGTTTATGATAGTCGTGGTGTGCTATGCGACCGGCCAAATTAGAATCAGCGGACACCGATATGCCCTTGGGTGAAATCGCAAAATTCTTTAGGCTGTCCACTTGCTGTAACAGGGGCAATTTTGAAATGTGTTCTGCCCAATGTTCCGTCAAGGACTCTGGAGCATTGTCTATGATTATTCCATCTTCTGTCTGTCTAGCGGTGGGTTGTCTGTGTCCCACTATTTGTTTCCTTACGGCATCGAAGTCGTCTAACAGTCCAGGTGTGACGAATTTGAAATCATAACGCACCGCTATCAGTGTGAGATAGTACGTGGTCACATCCGTGTGCGTGAACGTCCATTTCTTGTCCTCTCCGGCGTAGAGGGCATACATGCCCGGCAGGTCACGTTTGTCCTTGAGGCAACGTATCAGTTGTATTATCTTCTTGTCATACGGGAATCTCAGTTCGATCTTGTCCACACCATCTTCGTCTGTGTACTTCTCTATGCTCTTGTCAAAACTTATCACCCTGAAGTCTTCCTCGTACACGGGATTGTCCAGCAAAGACTTGATGTCCATTTGGTGAGCTTGGAACTTGGAAAGGTAACGCTTAAGGATGACCACTGCCAGTCGTGCCTGTTTCTCCGTCCAGGCGTACTGTGACTCCGCCAAGGATCTCACTGTTTCCCTGTCCTTGGGGTGCGGGTTGATGTGGGCCGTACGGTGATCCGGCCAGAAATAGTCATTATATGCTAGTATTTTGAGTGCTTCGTTTATGGTTTTTGGCAAATGTGACTGCATTTTAATACCTGGTAATTTAGATAATTATTAGTATATTATAGCACAATTGGTAAAACAGTCAACCATGAAAAAAACGAAAAACAAGACCGTGAATGTGAGGAAACAACTGAAGATCCGGTTGCAGAACACAATTACCAGATACAAGAACACCAAAGGGTTCAAGCCCACGCAAGAGCAGTTGTATCATTGGTTCAGGACACTGAACCGTGGGTTGTTCAACGGTAGATTACCATCCGTACCGTTGTGTGTTAAGAAACTGCACAAGGACTGGGGTAGGTGCGTGGCCAATTGGGACAACAGGAAGACCCCTAAAGGTAAATTTGACCAAAGGGTGATACCTTACAATCATGTTGATGTGGAATTCTACATTGAACTACACTGCAAATTTCCCACATGGAAAGACTTCGTAGAAACTCTAGCACATGAGATGGTCCATTTATATCAGATGACTTGGTTGAAGGATCCCTACAGCAATCACAACAAGAATTTTTTCGCTTGGAAGAACAAGTTTAAGTTAGCCGGACTTGGTCTATCAAGATGTTAGAACCTTTTCAAACTCTCTGTAACTTATAATCTTGCTGTTGCCCAGGTCTACTCCTGTCTGTAAATGATGTAGGAAATCTGGGGGGTTGTCATGAACGATGGTGTAGTTCACGTAAGGCCTCATCTTCAGCATCTTCCTGAAAGTGGCCAACCATCCCTCGAATATGTCATTGCCGTTCCTCTCACCGTAGCAATCTGTTCCTTGATAGATGTTGTTCAGTTCGCCCTTGCCATATTCCCTGAAGTCGTAACCTATGAGATAGATGTTCTTGTGTCCATGAACACCCGCTGTCCAGAATGCGGCATTGCCCGAGATCCAGTGTGGATTTTGTGGTATTAGATGTAGCATGCCTCTGTTCTGCTTCCTGTGTACCTCTAACGATGGTGCGTAGTGTATAGTCTGCAATCCAACTTCGTCTTCACACATCTTCACGGTTATCTTTGTGTCCACGCTGAATATGAAGTCTGGCAGAAAATCTCTATACAACGCATTACAACCATATGTCTGCCCTGTGTGTTTGAGGCTATCCAGATCAAACCCCGCACGTGACGGTCCGTTCCCGATACAGTAAGCGTTACCTCTCGGCACTGCCTTCACTTTGTCCTCGTAGAATGCCGTCTCCTGGATCCTTTTACCTTTCCTGATTATGGTGTTGAGTATTATGGTCTCGCCTCGGTAAGGTTGCCACTCTATGGGCTGTATCTCGTTCTTCCGGCCTATTTTTACTTCTTTCATCGTAGGTATCTTTCCTCTAACCTTTTCTTGATCCTCTGCCATGGCAATCCCTGTCTTATCTCATCTTCAAACCATTCAGTGTATGCCAGACGTTGTGCCCATGTGATCCTGTTGGGCATGGCTGGGGTGTTGATGTCTACTAGGTTATTGTTTCCGACTTCGTAGCATAAACTAGATTCTGAGACGAATACCGGGATACCCTTTATTACAGCCTCCATAGCAGGATTGCTAGAATGATTGACCACGGCCCATGCCCTTTCTAGTGTGGCCTTAAAATCTGTGTCATCGTAGGTCCTGTGATCTCTTTGTGGTAATCGTATCTTTACATTCTTAAAATCTGATTCTTTGAACTGTATTATATTCCTTGGATGAGGACGAACTAATATGGGCCTGGATGTGTATTTCCTTATCTCCTTTATTTGTTGTGATATCCATTGGTCCATTCTCGGTAAGCCTTTCCATTGTTCCGAAGCATCGTGCTGACCGCAGATGACAATCATCTCACCCGATGGATTCCATGGTTTTAGGTTGTGCTTGAATAAAGGCCAGCGTTTGTCATCAAAATCTTGGTTTGCAAAGTCGGCTTCTCTGTTTATTCCGTTTATTCCAATCTTGAAACTCTTGTTTCTACGCAGTCCACCAACTTCTAGGACTATTACCGGTTTTCCCTGTGACCTGTAATGATTCCATATTCTCTTGTACTGTTCCATTCTACCACGCCACAAGACACTCCATATAACTGCCACGTCCGCGTTGGAAGATTTGTTGAGGTACACTTTGTCTCCCGCGTCCTGGAGACTTTTTATAAAAGCATCGAAGATAGGTTTTGAGTTGAGTGGTCCGTAATCCGTCCAAATTTCTAACTTCATCAGTTTCCTTGTTTGCCTTTTGCCACTTTGCTGATTATGTCATCTGCCTGTTTGGGATCAAACTTTACTCCACCAAAAGGATCGTAGTTTTCTACATTTTTCCAGTAATCTTCACTCCGAGATGCTCTGAGGTCACTTTTGCTACTTTTTCCTTGTACTTTTCTTTTTCCCTTCATGTGATCTATGTATCCACCTAAAACACTGTTTATAAAAACATGGTGTCCTTTTACCCCTGCCCCCTTGCCTATGTCCACCCCATCCGCGGGCGCTATCCTTTTTACACACTGCCAGAACAGGTAACTGTCGTGCCATTCTAGTTCTTTGAATATTGTGTCATTGATGTACATGTCCGTCCAGTACGACATAAATTTAGTGATCTTATGATGTCTTCTATTGTAGCACACCCATCCGCATTCGGGATATTTGTCGCCTCTTCCTAGGAAATTCACGAGCTTATCATGAGGGAGAAGGTCGAGAACAAAATCTTTTGATATAGATCGAAATGTGTAGGTATCCGCATCTAGCCAAAGCACATAATCAGTGTTCGCATTTTTTATCGCATGATCCACAGCGAAAGTTTTATGTGCGAATCTCACTGCGTCCCACAGGTATGAACCCTTGCCTTTGTCATTTGATCCTGCTTTTGGATCGCGCCTCACACCTCCTGTTATTTCTGTGATCTCACCGTTTGCCACAGGATCGTCCTTGTGCCTATTCTTGAACTTCACCAATTCAGGATTGGCATCTTCTATGTCAACGAAATTAATTTTTGGGTGCTCCAGTTTCGGTTTGACCTTTTCATAGTAGGCATGCAGTACCACGTCCTCTGGCCAGAAGGCGATGTGGCTTTCAAGCATTCTTTTGGCGTAGGCCGTCCATCTGTTTGGCGGGAAGGTGGTTACAACACTCAATGATTTCATTACAATCCCAGTTTCTCTTTGAATCTTTTATAAACCGTGCCATCTCGTATTTCTTTTATACTCCACATCTTGTAACCAAGGTCATTGAGCCACTGTGTCCTGTCCGGACGTTCTGGAGTTTCGATGTTGTTGAGGTCCTTGTTTGCTACAGGCCAACAAAGTGCAAGATCTGAGGTACAAAAGGTAGGTATTCCACGAACGCAAGAGTCGACGCTGGCAGTAGAATTGTGAGTAACAACAGCATGGCAGTTAGTTATTACGTCCTGGAAGTTGAATCTATAGTACTTTTTCTCATCACCACCAAAGTGTTTTTGTGTGTATTGTAATTCTATGTCTTCCGGCAACTCTGTTCTACGCTCCACAATACTGGCCACATGATTTGGGTGTGGTCTCACGATGAATGGTCTATCAGTGATGGGTCTAATTTTATCATACACTTCATTGAACCAAGTAATAGGATCAAGTTCATTCATGCTCCAATTGTCTTTTGGTTGTAGGACGAACAGTATGGGATCTCCTTGTTCAGACTTTCGCCATGGTTCATTTTTTACTTTAAATTTCTTCTTCATCATCTCCCAGCGATCGCTTGGACTGTTGTCTGACAGGAAATCACCATCGTTCATGGGAGTGTACAGTGAAACTCTGAAATGATGATCTGGAGAAGTTGACACGTTTCCGAAACTAGATAGTAACCCTCCGTCAAAAGTAATAAGTGGAATTTTTTTCGCTCTGCAGTTGTCTGCTAGTTCCCTACGTCTTCCTTTGGTATGATGCATTTGTTTGCTACCACCATAGCCAAACATTGCCGCCATGGGTGCTGTAGGGATCATCTCACCTTCCACGGTGGGTCCTGCTCTGTGCTCATTGATTATCACTGCCTCATCGCCCGAGACCTCTATGCCTTCTTTCAAATGGTATAAGAGTTCATAACTGTTGCCTTTCTTTCTGTCTTTTACTGTTCGACGGAATATCTCAACTTTCATTCAACATCCTCCACGCTGTGCCATTGGCCATCTCTTCGAGACTCCAGTTATTGTATGCTAGACTGCTGAAAAGAGCAATCCTGTCTCCGTATTTAGGTGTTTCTATCTTTGAGAAATCGGTTTCTGATATGGGTGCCGCCGCACTGTTGATTGGATCACAGAACACCGGTACTCCGTTCTCCAGGCTCGCAACCATGGTGTTCGAGTTGTAGGTAACAGTAGTGAAATAGTCTTCCCAGCGTATTTGTCCTTGATGTTTTGTTGGTTGGTCGACCTTGACAGTCGCTCCCACGTGATCTTTTTCTATTTTTGGATTGTATGGTTTTTCACGCACATCTATGGTTCTATCAGTGTTTTCTTTTAAAACTTTCAAAGTGTCACTTAACCAACACTGCACCCCAAAAAAATTTGCTATAGCATTTGTGGGCGGTAAAACTAATATCTTCCTACCAACCTTGTTCCACTTTTTGATATCTCGGTTGAAATATTTTTCATATCTATCCAAAGGAACTTTCTGTAGTATGTTTTGACAATGTTTGTTTTTCGTTATTCTAAGCCAGTGTGGACGGTCATGTGCACTGGTGAAGTATCCATGGTCCATGAAGTAAAAATCTTTTTGTTCTTTTTCGCACCATTTGTAAACTTCGCCCGATCCCGCTAGGATACCATACATGGTGAGATTCTCCTTCGGTAATGATTTAAGATCTCTAAACTGAAAGATTTTTTGCGGACCTGGGGTGCCTTTTACAAACGCGTCTACATAACGTTGTGTCCTAGGTTTGGTGGTGTGAATTCCTGCTATCATTTTTCTTTAACCGAGTACATACTTTTTTTACTTGATCTGCTGTACTCTGCTATTATGTTCACACTCCTCCGGTATTTTGTGGCATTTTTACGTGGGGTTACTCCGTGTATACATTCTGCGGATCTATTCAAGAACATCACTAATGTGTTTCTCTTGTAAGGAACGGTTTTCACCGGACCACCTAAATCGTGGCTAAAGATCTCCCGACCTTTTTTTGAGTCAACTTCTTTGATTGATGCTTTTGACCTATACAAAGTAAAATCTCCTCCAGAGCATTTATCATCGGCATATGGCATGTAAAGCAATCCAGCGTATATTTCTCTCGGATTGTCTATGTGGGGGGATCTCGTGGTCGTCTCAACTGGCCTGTGCATTACCGTTTGGCAGTCTGTCCAAATGTAATCTGTCTTCTTTGCCCATCCACGAGGACCTAGTTCGGTAGAATCATCTTTGATGTAATCTGAAAATATCGATTTAACTTCGTTGTAGAACTCGATTGATGTGTGATAGTCTGTAAACTGTTGCCACAGTGCAGACACCTTGTCCGGTTTCAACATTTCGTCGGCCTTAAGTCTAAAACACACGCCGTTGTCGTGTGGAGCAGTTGCCAGAAGTTGTTTAGTGGGCCATTCTCTTTCCAGTTGGTCATACAAATCGTCCGGTAGCGCATTTTCCACAATGATGTGTGGATATGGATCGGTATACAATTTGGTTTTTTTTCTAAGCAGTGACAACATAATGTTACTTAATCTAATTGTTGTATCAATTTTGGTATATCAATTTCAAAATTAATCATCTGCCATTTTTTTGTACCTGTTGGTTTTGCTCCTAACAAATTCATAGGTATTGTTTTTGCCACGTGAATTTTATGGCTAAGGTTCAAATGATACGATAACACAGGGTAAACTTTTTTGTCAATTTTTTTGATGTCTTGAATCTCGATGACTTTTGTTCCGTCGTCACACCACAGTAGATTTACCAATCCCGCACCGTGTGTCGTGACCACATGAGATGCTTCTGAAAAGCATCTCACTTGTTCCTTTATTGGCATGCCGTCGAGCGTAATCGTTTCCCAACCTTTCAGTGCCATCATGAGTTTACCGGCATTCAACAATTTACGTGACCTAGCGTCGTCCCTGCTGATAAAGATTTTACGTTTACGTTTTGTGGTGAAATTTAATATTTTTTTCAATGTCCTCACCCAGGGTGCCAGCGCAGGGGTAATCACACCGTCGTTGTGATTGCTTAGGCTAGGCACTATTAGATGTTTGAATTGCCATGTTTCGTTCTTGGGTAGGACCATGTATTTCAATCCAGGAAAGAACTCCTTGTGCACTTTGTCAAAATATGAACTGGGATTGGACAGTATGAAAATGTATTTGGAGAAATTTTTTGACCAGCGTTTTTCGATCAATCTAAATTTCGAAACTATGTCTATCCATACATGCCACGGGTTTTCAGCACTTTGCTCATCTATGGGTAGCCAAACGTAGGTGTATGTCTCATTGAATTGTTTGGTCACGCCCGGCAGTGTTAGATCTATATCATCTCCCCATGTGTGCCACAGTCCGTGTGTCTTGTGAGGTTTGTGCTTGTTACGATGAGTGATATTCCATACGAACTGCGTAATCATGTGCCCATCATTGGTAACCAATACTGGACAACTGTTTACACTGCAGTCAAAGAATTCTGCCACAAAGGTCGGCAACGAGGTAAACTTCTTCTCGGCCTTGCGATGGTAATCTACGGTGTAGTCGTATCCACTATCTATGGTTGGAAACCTGTTGAGAAAGTACTGTAAGGAATTTATGTTTTTTACCGTTGGCATACCAATAATTATACTGTAAAATACATGACAATGCGATTATTTTCAAATGGCTGTAGTTTCCTCACACCTCGTCCCAAAGACGGTGTGGAGACTTTCGTTTCCGACATCTTGGCCAAACAGTATAACCATGATCTGCACAATCTTGCCATGGGCGGCAGGGGCAACGATAGGATCAGTTTCAGCACCAAATTGTGGTTCCAACAAAATGGAATTTATGATGTGTTCGCAGTCATAGGTTGGTCAAGTACACATCGTCATGACTATCTGACCAACGACGGATGGAAGAAAGGACGCATACCTAACATGGAATCAACCTGGAGGACATGGAAGACAGCAGACAACCTAAAATTTATTTCTCAACAGCTTGGTTGGGACATCGACCAACAAGGGGAAATGAGATTCCTCGACCATGTGGTGGACCTGCAGAATTATTTCACGGTTCAAAAAATACCATACGTAATGTACAACAGTCTTCCAAATGTTATCTCCTCGACAAATAGAGATATCAAGACATTTGAAACTCAAATAGATAAGAAAAGATTTTTTAAATTCGATAACAGTCATTATGACTTTATCATGGAGCACGATCTAATTGTCAGTCCTAAAGATCCACATCCATCGGAGTATGGACACAGACAGTGGGCTAAACAATTAACGGATTTTATAGATGTTAACAATCTACGCACCATTCAATAACAAAAATAGCAAGGCATGGGAAGTGTTCAACGGTGTTGAAAAGTCTTGGCCCGACCAAATAACAAAGTTAGACAATTCTAAGGAAACCGACCCTGTCAGGAACAGCATGTTCTGGGGATTTGTTGGTAATAACAGAGAAATGGTCAAGAAGCTGGAAGCACGTAACCATAATTATTGGTTCACAGATACTCCCTACTTTGGTAGATTCGACAACAATAATCTTAAACCGGACAATCATTACTGGAGAATTTGTAAAAATGCTATTCATGTTTCCTACATCAAGGATTGTAAGCCAGACAGATTTGAAAAATTTGGTTTGAAAGTTAAAGCCCCAAATTTTAAGGGAAAATATGTTCTATTATGTCCAAGTTCGAGAGGCATCAACAATTATCTAGACAAACCAAACTGGACCAACGAAACAATAGAAAAAATTAAAAGATACACAGACAGACCTATCAGACTTCGACACAAGCCTAGGGGCAGGGGTACTTCAGGACCGAGTGAGGCTGTGGTACCTCTATCCGAGGATCTTAAAGATGCTTGGTGCGTTGTGACCAGTTGTTCCATCGCGGCGGTGGAGGCCATTTGTGAAGGTGTTCCGGTCTTCTGTCATGAGAAAAGTTTCGCAACAGAAGTTGCCAGCACTGAGTTAGCGGACATAGAGAATCCTTACTATGGTGGACCGGAGCCATGGTTGTACAGTCTGGCCTATCAACAATTCACGCCCGAAGAGTTTGAAAACGGAACGGCTATTGAAGTATTAATGGACAAAGGTTTATTATGAAAATAGAAAAAGTTAATGGATTCTGGGTACCCAGTAATGATATACATTTGGATGAGTGGAAACAAGGTAAACCGTTCACTCAAAACAAATGTCTTTTAAAATTTCTTGACTACTGTAAAACACAGGACAAAAAATTCAAAACTGTGATAGACGTGGGCGCGTGGTGTGGTACTTGGGCAAAGGCCATGGAACCATATGCGAGAAAGATAATAGCCTTTGAGCCGGACCCAGTACACTTTGAATGCCTGCAGAGAAACTGCACTATCAACTGTGTTCCTAGGAGAGAAGCATTAGGTGATGAACACCAGATGATATCACTTACGGAGAACGATTTCACACAGGCCAAGCGTGTGACAGGTGCCGGAGATATAAGAATGACTACCATTGATAGTCTCGAATATTCCAACGTTGATTTGATTAAAATCGATGTTGAAGGATACGAGATGAAAGTTCTTAAAGGAGCAGAAAAAACATTAGAAAAATCGCAATACCTAATGATAGAACTCAACAACAACACTAAGAAATACGGAAGTAATAATGCCAACGTGGAAAAATACCTTAATGAAAATGGTTTTAGAGTTTTGATAGATCACTGGCCAGACAAAGTTTTCTACCGAACTTAATACAAATTAAATAACAGAAATGAAAATCTTCATAACAGGCGTGGCAGGATTCCTTGGATCACATTTGGCCGATCTTATGCTATCGCAAGGACACACGGTTGCAGGCAATGACAACATGATTGGTGGTTACACAGACAACGTGCCACAAGATGTTGAATTTCATCAAATAGACTGTTGTGATCTAGAAAATCTTACCAAGGCGATGGAAGGATGTGACATAGTGTATCACACTGCCGCCACAGCATATGAGGGACTTTCCGTATTCTCGCCAGTGCTTGTGACTAGAAATATTTTTGAGGCAAGCGTTACCACAATCACAGCGGCTGTACGAAACAAAGTCAAACGGATCGTTTACTGCTCAAGCATGGCAAGGTACGGACATCATGACAATATCCCTTACAAAGAAACTTACGAATGCAGGCCACAGGATCCATATGGTATCGCTAAAAAAGCCGGTGAGGATGTGCTTAAAAATCTTTGTGAAACACACGGAGTCGAGTATGTGATTGCTGTGCCACATAATATTGTAGGACCTAGACAGAAATATGATGACCCTTTTAGAAATGTGATGTCTATCATGCTGAACAGGATGTTACAGGGAAAGCAACCTATCGTTTACGGCGATGGCGAACAAAAAAGATGTTTTAGTTACATAGACGACTGCCTCTATTGTTTGAACGCGTTAGCATTTCAAGACAATGTTGTTGGTGAAGTCATCAATATAGGACCCGACGAAGAACCAGTGACCATTAATGAATTAGCCGAGGCGTGTGCCAACGAAACAGGAGTTAACTTAGACCCAATACATCACAAGGACAGGCCTAAGGAAGTTAAACTAGCAACCTGTAGTTCAGACAAAGCGAGGAAACTGTTGGGGTATAAAACGTCAACAAACATGAGACAGGCAGTGAAAAAAACAGCAGAATACATAAGAGAAAGAGGAACAAAAAAATTTCAGTATCATTTGCCTTTAGAAATAGTCAATGAGCACACACCAGACACCTGGAAGAATAAATTGATATGATTTCCTTTTGTTGTCCATCACGAGGCAGACCACAATTGGCCAAACGTTTGATAGATACAACAACTAAAAATCAATACTATGATACTGAATTTTTGTTCTATCTTAACGATGATGATCCCGAGTTAGAAAGATACAAAGATCTCATAGATGAAAAACACTACACAGTAGGACCAAACCAATCCACGTGTTACAGTTGGAATCTGATGTGTGAAAAATCAAAAAATGATGTGGTCATGTTAATGGGCGATGACGTACAGGTCAACACAAAAGATTGGGACAAACTTATTTTAGCCCAATTTGACAAATACTCAGACAAGATATTGATGGTGGTGCCCAGCGATGGTAGACCAAGAGGAACGAAAAATCTAGGTCCGGCAACTAGACTGTGGGGTGATGAAGCATTGCCGGCGGCCCATTTTGCGGTTCACAAAAATTGGACCAATACCTTAGGATATCTAGCTCCTGTGTTCTTTTGGCATTGGCACGTGGACTCCTATACCCAAAAAATTGCCCGTAGATTGAACAGGTGTTTGTACCTGCCATCTGTAGAGTTCAAAGCAAAGAAGATACTCGATGATAACGCTGGTAGGCAAATAAGAAGAAATTTGAATATTAGAGAAAGAGACCATTATGTCTGGAAAAAGATAAAATCACGATATCTTAACACAGACGTGGATGCCTTAAAACACTTTATTGAATCTTTCCATTAATTTATTCCATACAACTAGCCCTATATCTAACTGTACCAAAGGATTTCTGATATATTTTCTTTTTGTCTCTATGAATGATATATCTTTAGACTTTGTTATCAAGAAAGTGTTTTGGAAGTATGGCAATTTTTTTCCATGCAACTGTACGTATGATGCCGTCGCGTTCGATCGCTCTTTAAAAAACCAAAGACAAATTATTTCTTTTGAAAGATCAATTTCTTTGAAATCTTCTTTAAACTTGTAACTAATTTGGTATTTTTGGTCAAAATCTTTCCATGACTGGTGAGACAAGTTGTTTTGATTCTCGTAAAGTTTTTCATATTCTTTGATATCAAAAATCGTTTTGGTATAAATGTGTTCGATTGGATTTTTATAATAATGATCGGGTTTTATTTTGTCCCAATTCATTATGCTGAAAATAAATTTATTACTTCTTTCTTCCAGTCGTCCGCGTACTCACAATCACGGTAACCGTCAAACCATGGACCACCTTCTGTGTAGTGCAGTATTTTTGGTACACCATCTTTTGGTTCCTTGTACCATCCCACCAACCAATTATACTCGTGTGGCAGAGAACCTATCTCCCAATCTTCCAACCAACTGAACCGGTGTAGGAACTTTGGTGTTTGCTTGTTTAGGAATTCGGGGGTCAGTATCTTGTTTTTCTCATGTCCGCAGTTCCATAACACCATGCTACTCCAATTCTTCCTTGGGTAGGCTGTCTGTATCTGTCCGTCCATCTTGATTGATCCGTCCTCGGGTGTGTAATCATGCTGTACGCATACGACTGCTTTACTGTCATCACAGTACTGTTCCAGCTCTTTCGCAGGCACCTTCCATAGGAAATCACAGTCACAGAACACTGCCCACCCTTTGTAGTTGTTGAGATAAGGTACGAAAAATCTCGTGAATGTGAATTCTGTGGTGGCCAATTTGTCAATTTCTCTGGTGTAGATGCCCTGTTGTCGCATCTGGTTCTGCTTCAGGGGATATACTTCCGAACGGGGATCTCTGCGTTTGATAGAATGCTCACACACCTGATATGCTATGTCTTCCCTGGAATCCCAACCTACGTATACCTTCATTTTTTCCCCGATAAGATTTCGTGTATCTGTTTCCAATTACTTACACGCAGTACGTTGGGGTGTTCAAAGTCTCTGTTGTATTGGTGGTCGATTAATATGGGCTTTAAACCGTATTTGAGCCCGGCTACAGCGTTGTGAGGCTTGTCCTCGACCCAATACAGTCCGGTGCCGTGGAATTCCGCCAAAGCACTGTCTTTGTCGGCCCCTGTGCCC
>Ga0222719_10003725_pt1 | contig 13496 bp, 12 predicted proteins | sample C33_34DmetaG_FD_165039 | JGI IMG/M metagenome (GOLD analysis project Ga0222719, IMG submission 165039) | Estuarine water microbial communities from San Francisco Bay, California, United States - C33_34D | ecosystem: Environmental > Aquatic > Marine > Unclassified | place: USA: California...
TTATAACAGAATCATTTTTTATATTTTCATCAAATATAATTATTCCATTTTTAAACAGTATATAACTATCTAAAAAGTTTTTTTTTAAATTATTACAATCTGTAAAGTTAAAATATTGGTCATCGTAATCTCTTGCATTAAATATAATAGATTTTTTATCTTCATAATTTTTTTTTTCCCTATTATATTTATCTTTATAACGAATTAAATCATTTTTATTAGGTTTTTTCATTTCAAATTCTAACACTATTGTATTATCAGAATATGAACATAGTTGATGAAATATTTTTCTATTTAAAATAACAATATCTCCTGCAATTACTGGGTATTCTTCAGTTAATGTTTTAATTGTTAATTTACCTTGTGCTAGTAACATTGGTGTATCTTTATCACTATGACAATGCATAGATGTAGATTCATTATTTTTGATATGCAAAACTAGTAATGATAATTTTTTTAATTCAATAGCTAAAAATTCGAAACCCCATGGTTTTTTTATTATCATATTTTCGTAACTTTCCATTTCTTGATGTATAATGGGTTTTTTTAATTCATCATATAGTTTGTGATTAATTGAAGAATTTTTTATTATAATTGATTTTCTTGGATTCAATTTAATTAGTTTTTTTCTAATTAAATCATTGATATTTTCCAAATATAGTGTTCCAATATATAACCCATAGAAATATGTTCCAATTAATTTTGATATATTATTTTTAAAATAAAAAGGTAATCCTATCCAAATTGATACAGCTAATGTAATTATAAATTCATATTCTTCTAATGTAAAAAGTGAATCATCTATATTGATAGATTCAAGCAACAAATTAATATTTGTTTGTATATTATTATTATCTATTGAAAAATAATACTTTTCTGAATTATTTAGTTCATCAAATCCAAATAAAGAAAAAAATATTTTAGATAATTCATAATATTTTAATCCATATATCTTAGTGTCTCCAAAACATCCTCTAGGATCTATAAATATATATTTATTATTTTCCATTTTAAAGATATTGCTCAAATTTAAATCACCATGAATTAAATTATAACTTAACTGTTTGTCCTTCAAAAATTTATTTATATTTACTTCTATTTTTTTGATTATATTTTCAAATGAATAAACTTCAATATTGTTTACATATTTAATAAATGAAAATTCATTTAAAATGGTAGTAATGTTGTCATTTCGAATCTTGATTTTTGTTATAGTTTCTAAAAATAAATCTTTTCTTATAGTTTCATTATCAATTTTAATCTCGTTATTATTATATATGGTTTTCAAGTATCTTAGTAAATTATAAATTTCAACAAAATCTTTTTTTTTCATAATTTCATCATATAATAAAGGTTGAGAAATATAGTTCATCTTAAATGAATTATTTTTAATATCATATATTTCATTAAGTGGATAATTTATTTTATTGTTTTTTATATACAAATAAAAATCTATTTGTGTTTTAATTATTTTATCACCATATTCACAAGTACTTGATTTTGTTAAAACATTACCATTTTTTTCTATTTTATTAAAATATCGTGTATTTAGTTTATTTCTATTTGTTTTTAATAAATTTGTTAATTTTTTCATATCACCAATATCTATCATATCGTCAACTTCTAAAGTAAAAAAGTTATCAAAATTATTTAAAAAACAATCACAAAAATCATCTTTCTCAGAAGATATTGTTATTGGTTTAAAATTATATATATAATATATACCAATAACATTACCTTCATTATAGTTATCAACTTTTATTAATTTATTTGGAGACTCAGCATAATATCTGCTCTTATAATTATAAAATTTAGAAATAAATATACAGTTGTTATCTATATTTGAAAAATCAATTTTTTCAACTGGTACAACGTCACACCAAGTAATTAAAATTTTTTCATTTATAATATTATCCAATGCTTTACAGATAGTATAAGCATTTTCTTGGTCATCTATTAAAACATTTTTAATTTTATATTCTATATCAGTAAAAAATTTCATATAAAAATCAACAAAAATATTATACTCTTTATTAGTAACAATAATTATTTTTTTACAGTATTGCTTCCAATAATTTACAATTTTAACTAGCATATTATCATTATTAATATTTATTAATAATTTTGGAATACAAGATGTTAAAGGCATCAATCTTGTTCCTTTTCCACAAGCAATAATGACTATTTTATCTATCATATTAAAATATATTAGTATTAATTATATTCTATTATTTAAATATTAAGTATTAATACAGTTTAAATAAACAACATATGACAATTTTAATTTGCGGAGCATCAGGTATTGTTGGTATAGAATTATGTAAATTATTAGATATCAAAAAAATAAAATATTACGGCACTTACAATAAAAATAAATTAAATGAAGATAATATGTTTAAATTGAATTTTTTCGATATAAATGATATTGAAAACTTTTTATTAAACAAACAAATTTCGATATGTATATATTTAATAGCTGAAAGATTACCTGATGTGTGTGAAAAAGAATGGGATTTTACGAAAAAAATAAATATTGAACTTGTTAATAATACTTCTTTTATTTGTCAAAAATTAAATATCAAATTTATTCATTTATCAACAGATTATGTTTTTGATGGCACAAAACAACCAAATTATCCTAATGATTTAAAAAATCCATTGCAAAATTATGGTATATCAAAATTATTATCTGAATTTAAAGTAATGTCCAATTGTAGTAATTATTGTTTGATAAGAATACCAGCATTATATTCATCGTCATCAAAATTACACAATAATGTAGTTACTATTTTAGGTAAAAATATAATGAATTTAACACAAGATATACATAAAGAAGATAATTATAATATCCGAAGACCTGTTTATATTAAAGATTTATGTCATTTTATTTTGGACTGTTGTTATAAAAATAACGGTATTTTTCATTTTTATAATCCATTAAATAAATTTACAAAATATGACATTACTAAATTAATAGGAAATTATTTAAATCTTGATACATCACATATTATGTCAATAAATGAAATCAAAGATATCATTGCCTTAAGACCTTATGATACACAATTAATAGATAATAGATATAATATTAATGACTATAATTTTACTGATTTTAATAATTCTATTGAGGAGTGTTTTTATAAATTTAAAATTTCTCCTATAAAAGATGATAATGTAAAAGATTTTATATTTTTTATTGACTTAGATGAAACATTAATTCAATCAGGAAAAGCACATTATGATTCTTATATGAATGTATTTAAAAAACATAATATAAAAACTTTAGAATATCAAAAATGGAAAGAAATATTAAATAATGGAAATATTAATAACTATCTTGAAAGTATTATTTTAAACACAGAAAAATTAAAACAAATAAAAAGAGAAAAAATAGAAGAATTAAAAACTAAAGATATTGTATTTACTAAAAATAGTGATAAATTTATTAAATATTTAATTTCCAATTCTATTAAATTTTGTATAGTAACAAACACTAATATAGATACTGTAAATATTTTTAAACAAAAATTACCATTATTAAATAAAATAAAAAATTGGATTTGTAGAGACGATTACAATTTTTCTAAACCTTCACCTGATTGTTATTATACTGCTAAAAATAAATATTATAACAATGAAAAGTATATAATTGGAATTGAAGATAGTTTTGTAGGATACAATAGTTTAAAACATATAACAGATAAAATTTTTATATTCAATAATGAGGAATTGTTCAAAAATAATGATTGTTATTTGTTTGATAACTTTGAACAACTAATACTACAATTTCAATAAAATTATCATTGAAAAACATTGTCCCTAAATAAGTCGTATAATATTTTTTTTTAAATATTATCATATAAAGAATATAATTGATATTTTATTTTAAATGTATTATTCAGCAATATGTTTTGAAGAATATGCAGATATAAGTTTATTTCCAACAAATTATCCGAATAGTCGTTTACTTGATTTAAGCAATATAAATATTGAAGAATTAAATAAAAGACCGTATGTTATAATATTATCTGTACATTGTCCATATTTTTTGAATAAATCTTTACCTTACATTGAAAAATTAAAAGTTCCATTTATAATTATTACTTGTGCCGATGATGGCGAATTTCCAAATGATAAGTTTGCGCAAAAAGCTAAAATACCTTGGTTTAATGATAAAGGTCAAATTATTGAAAAGTTAAATGCAAATATTTATTTTAAGCATTGGTTTACTATTAATAAAACAATACCAAATAATGATAAGTTTACTAGTATACCATATGGTTTAGAGTTTTGGAGTAAAAGAACGCAATCTTTTTATGGAGAAAGTTGTGAAAGTATAGATTTACAGAATAAACTATTAACAGATATTATATCAAAATCACAACATTTTTCAAAAAGAATACCAATTTCTTTTTGTAATTTTCATTTTAATTTTTCCGACGATCGTTATTATGGAGAAAGGAGACTATTATGCAAAATTTTATCAAATAAAGTAGCATATTTTCAAAATAAAAAAAAATCTCGTACAGAATGTTTGATCGAAATGTCTAAATATTCTTTTGTCATAAGTCCATTTGGACATGGAATGGATTGTATAAGAACAATGGAAGCATTATGTTTAGGTTGTATTGTTATAATGAAAAAAAGTTGTTTAGATTGTATTTATGAAGATTTGCCAATATTATTAATTGATAACTGGACAGATATTACAGAAGAATTATTAAATAAAACATTACTTGAATTTAATAAAAAAGAATTCAATTATAATAAATTAAAATTTGAATATTGGTATAATTTAGTGTTATCAAAATTTGAAAAATAATAGTATATAAAAAAAAAATTATTTAATCAAAAGTAAATCAAAATGATATTTATATTAAAATTAAGAAGTGATAGAATTGGAAGTCTATTCTTAAGTATACTATATCAAATATATTATTGTAAAATACATAATTATTTTATACATATCAATGATATAAGTAAATTAGATAAATATAAAACTAGTATATATTTACAATCTATTTTAAACATAATCAAAGAACATAATAAAAAAATTAAAGTTACATCTAAACATACAGTTTTGGATAAGATTAATATAAATGGACCTGGAATTTACGATTTATGTTATGGTATGGGAAAAATAGTTCAAGATACACAATGTGATATGTTAACTTATTTTAAAAATAATTTTAATAATGATATAGTATGTGATAATTATAATATTCCATTTGATATTAATAATAGTATAGTAATACATTTAAGATTAGATGATACGACAGACAAAAAAGATTATGATGGTTCAATTTGTTCTTCATATTATATTAATTTAATAAATAATTCAAAAGAAACTCATTATACAAATTTACCTCCTTTACAAAAAATTATCCCAAATGGATTTGAACATAACACTCAAAATCCATTATCTCCTAATAAAATAAAGAAACAACTAGATATTTTATTATCTGATTTTCCAAATTCTAAAGTAATAATTATTGCAAGCCCTCTAACTAAAATTCCTAAAATATCATTTAAATATGATATGTTGATTCAAAGTCAAAACTATGAGTATGATTTATATTTACTCACAATGTGTAAAAAAATAATTTTATCAAGAAGTAATTTTGCGTTAATGGCTTTATTTTTTGGAAATCATACACACATTCATATGCCATTATGGGGACATTTTGCTTGTGCTGGCTTTGGAACAAAATATGATAAATGTAAGTTTAAATATTTTTACTAATTATTACTAATTTTAGAATTGTAATATTCAACATTTTTATAATTATAGTATCCTTTGTTTTCTTGTTCAGTAAAAGTTTCGAATTGATTATAACATAAAATATTTGGTAGTTTTGAATCTTGTTTTATTGCTGCTGCTAAAGAATGAATTCCGGAATTTTGTACAATTAACATGTAACAAGATTTTATTACATCACAATAAATATATAATGAATCAATTGAATAATACTCAATATTACTAATTTTTAATTTCAAGTAATCATAAATTTTTTCAAAATGAGATGTAATAAATTTTTTTCTATATACTATTTTTATAATTTTTTCTTTATTAATTATTTTAGGAACAAAATAATCTATAAATTCTTTATATTTTTTAAATGAAAAGATTTGACTAACACCTGTCAAATCTATAAAAATAGTATTTGATAAATCTAAATTAACTATTGGTTCATAATAAATTTTTGGATAATACGATGTTGATTCCAAATCATGAGCAATTTCAATTCTTTCAATAAACCATTTATTAAGTTCTGCTGGAGGCCAATATTTAAGGCGACAAGAACCAGCATTTGGTGTATTATTTGATTTACCAATAATAAAAGGATTTAATCCCCATATCAAATTATAAACTTCATCATCATTTCGTGTTGAATTATTAATATGAATATAACATTTTATACCCATTTTATTAAATATTTCAGGTAAAGTAGAAAATTGTAAATTATCACCTAATCCTCCATAAGGTTGATAAATAATAATTTTTTTAGCAAGTGATAAGTTGGAACACATATTGTATATTAATATTATTGTATATTAATATTATTTATATTTATACCAATTTATCATTGTTTTTATACCAGTATATAAGTCTGTAAATTTAAAATCATTATTTAATACACTTTTTAACTTTGTATTATCAGAAACACAACCTACCATATCTCCAATAATTTTGTCTTCAACCTCTATATTATGAATAAAATTACCTTCCTTTTTCATTATATTTAACAATTCTTTTATTGTTGTTTTTTTTCCAGAACCTAAATTAAAAATATTATTATAAAATTTTATATTAACCAATGATTCTTCTATTATTTTTGCTACATCACCTACATATATAAAGTCTCTATATCTTTCAGTAGAACCTTTTACGATTATATTATCTTTATTGTTTAAAAATTGAGATAAATATATCCCTACCATTCCTTTTTTTGAATTTGATAAATCTTGACCTTCACCATAACAAGTAAATAATCTAAATATAGTATAATCAATATTATAATGCTTTTTATATAAATCTAAATATTTTTCACTTGTATGCTTGTGAATAGAATAAAAAGTATCATAATTAACACTACATTCTTCATTATAAATACCAGGATTAGATGTTCCACCGTATATACATACAGTACTAATAAATATAAATCGCATGCATTTGATTTTTTTAGCAAATTCTAATAAAACAAGAGTTGATTTTGTATTTGAGTTTAAATCATTAAAAACATCATGAAAACTACCTTCTTTACTAGCCTGTCCTGCAATATGAATTATACAATCAAAAGTTTCATTTATATTTAATATATTTTCATCAGAACAATCTATATTAATTAATTTTACATTTTTTGGTAAATTTGTTATAAATCCGGTTTTCATATTGTCCATTACTGTGATATTATGATTTTTTTCACTAAGATATTTATAAACATTTGAACCAACAAAACCTGCACCTCCTGTTAAAAGAATTTTCATTTATTAATATTATATATTATAATCTTAAATATATAATTATTATTTTCATTTATTTAAATAATGATGAAACAAAATAAAATAAATAAAATTAAATATAGAATAAATGAAATTATTCATATAATTAATGAAATTAAAATAAATCAAAGTTTAATATATATAAAATTCACAAATAAAACAATAAAAAAAATTGAAAAATATTATCATTTACTGGAAGATACAAACATTTATTATAATTCACTATTATTATTTGGATATATTATTATGATAAACAAAATACTAATTTTATAAATAACCTGAAAATTAAATTTTCATTTATTAAATTTATTAATAGTTTTGAAATTCATAATTATCTTTCGAACAATGATTTATCTTACATAGATAATATATCAAAAAAATTAGCTTTTCATAAAGAAGTTGGAAAATCACATTTAATATGTTATTTTATTGGGAAAAGTTTGATTATTTAATAAATTTGGATGGTGATGATATGTTTTATCCAAATTTTAAAATAGAATATTTTCAAAAAAATTATAAATTATATGAAACTCAATAATTTAAATTTTATAACAAAACCATTTTTGCTATGTTTTGATATTAATTTTAAATCTTCATTCGGGTTTACTGTAACTTCTAAGACAATTTTAAACTATTTAGAATTGCACAATAATATTAATATTGTTAAAAAAATAATTTAGACCAAACATTTTCTGAAATTTTAACAAAAGTCAAAAACATACTTATGGTGATATACATTTTGAATTAAAAGATTATAATTGGTGTAATTCAGAAGTCATAGAACCTGATGGATTAATAAAACTATACAATGCAAATGAAACTAGAAAATATAAAGAACATTTATTTATAATTAATCATAATTGTCATATTATTTAATGCCATTTAAATTTATTATTCAATAATAAGTACTGTTTTGTATGTATTTTTATTTTGAAAAAAATAAAAAATTATTTCAAAATTTAATGTTTTGATTTTAATTTGCATAGATATTGTTATTTTCATTTCAATTTAAGTAATATTTATGATACAAATAAATTCCATAATAATAAGCTGATACGCATTTATGAATATTATTTTTAGAATATTCAGCAAGACCTAACCAGTGTAAAATAACCATATCAATTAAAATAGGTATATTATATTTTTCAAATAAAACTAAATAATTATCCATGTTATTATTTATATTTACAAGTATATTCCCATTTTCAATAATAAAATAATGGTTTTTCTTATTGTTTAATTCATCGAAACCACTTAATGAATATAAAATTTTACTAATATCATAATAATCAATACCAAATATATCAGTTTCACCAAAATATCCTCTTGGATCAATTAAATAATATTTTTCATTTATATCAATTAAAATATTTGATAAATGACAATCTCCGTGAATTGTACAATATTTAGTGGTATTTTGTAAAAAAAAAGATATTATATTATTGGATAATTGTTGAATTATTTCAGTATGAGTTGTTCTTATTGGCAAATTGTTTATACTTTTTATAAATGAAAAATAATTTAATATTGATGATATTTTATTAAGTCTGTTAATAATTTTAGTTTTAAATTCTATATTAATATCTTTTAATAAAATATCAGAATTTACTATTTGTTTTTCTTGTTCGTGTAAATTTTCAATTATACTTAAACAATTTTTGATAATATCAAATTGCTTTGATTGTAAACATTCATTGAAATATGAAATTACCTGTTTTGAATTGTGTATTTTTTCCATAATAAAAGAATTTTTATCAATTTCATGAATAATAGGTTTGAATTTATAATTATTATGATATTTATAAAAATTTAATTCTTTTTCTATTATAGTATTACCATAATCACACGTACTTTTTTTATGTAATTTATTATCATCTACGTCGCATATTGTATTGAAATATCTTGTTATATACTTATCATTCTTAATATTAATATAATTAATTAATTTATCCATATCACCAATATCAACTAAATCTAAGATTTCAAAAGTGTCGAAATTACCAAAATTTGTTTTGTAACAATCACATAAATCCATTAATGGAGTAAATTCAGATAAATATGAAAATTTTGAAAAATAATATATACCAATGACATTACCATGTTCTTTTTTTATTAATGTATTTTTATGTGCTTCATATCTACCATAGTTTTTATATGTAAAAATAATATTTTGATCATCAAATATGTATTTATCAAGTTCTATATTTGGATATATATCACACCATGTAATAAGAATTTTTTTATTTAAAAACTTTTCTTTTGATAATGCTTTATTTAGTGTATAACTATTTTCATAATTATTTACTAATTCAACATTTATTATTTCATATTCAATATCTAATAAATCCAAGTAAAATTTAACAAGAGAATTATAAATTTTATTTATAATAACTATAAATTTATTTGTATATCTTTTCCAATAATTTATGATATTATTTAATAAACAATTGTTATTATAAGTAACAAGTATTTTTGGTATATATTCTGTTAATGGTAGTAGTCTTGAACCTTTACCTGATGCTGATATAACAACATAATCTAATGGTTTATATTTTATATTATCAATTGATTGATTCATTTGATTCATTAATGATGTTAATTTATTTCTATAATTAATATACCTTGTGGTTTTTTTTAAATTTAGTTGATATAAAATAGTTTCAATATTAAATATATTAACATATGTGTTATCCATTAATTCTTTGAAATTAAATAATACTTCTTTATCATAAATATTATTACCACATAAATAAATTTTTTTTTTTAAACTTATAGCTATTCCTATTTCAATTATAGAACCATAATGATTTTTACTTAATTCATTTGTATAAAAAATTAAACTATCACAATTTGCTATATCTATAAATATTTGATTACAAAGTTCTTGTTTCATTTCTATTGTCATATCCTTTTTTTTTGTATCTACATTTATCCAATTTGACGTAATATTGAAATTTTTTTTCAATAAATTCCATCTTTTTGAATATTTAGTTTTTGAAGAAATATAAATTTTTTCTGTATTATCATAACTGTTAACAACATAATTATCAATATTGATAAAATTGTTAATTACATTAGTATTTAAATTAGGTAAAATAGTATTATAATAATAATAAGTATTATTATTAACAAAAATTGTATTATATATAACACTTGACATTGCTGTTATTCCTTTATATGAATCCTCAAATCCTATTATTGCTGAATAATCAATATAATTATATTTTTTCAATACTTTTAAATACCCTTCATTTGATGGTTTTCTTTGTTTGACATCATCTTTTGTAACTATATAATGTATTTTTTCTAGCTGTGGAAATCTCATTTTTAGTATGTTTAATGCTTCTTTTGAAGAATCTGTTACTAAACAAATAATTTTATCATTACATAATAATTTATTAAAAAAATCTTCAAAGCCTTCAATAAAATTTATTTTTTCTATATTTGAATAATAATTCTCTTTCTTTCTTTTATATATTTCATCGTATGAATCTTTTAATATACTTTTAAATGACTTATTGTCATCAATAGAATGATTTATTTCACAATATTTTTCAAATGTAAGATTATTATTTTTAAAATATTTACAATCAGATATTTTTAAAGCTTTTAAATAAGCATTCCAATGATGTTTTTCAGAATCTATTATTACACCATCCAAATCAAAAACATATAATTTAAAATTTAATATATTCATATTATTTTGTTATTTAATTATTTTTTTATATAAAGTAAATTGTAGTTATCAAAATACTCTATCTATTCTTTAAAATTCTTTTTATCTTTTAAAATTTTAATCTTTCATAAAAATAGTGTAGTGGTTGAAAATATTGTATAGTTACAATTATTTATTCAAGTGTTCATATGATTTTATGAACATAAATACAATATAATAATTTATTCTTAAATTACTAATTTAAAAAGTTCAGGTTGTGAATTAATTTTTTTTATTAGTTGAATATCATCATAAAAATATTTTTCGATAAAATTATTTATTCTTTCATCATTAATATCAAATTCAGTATTTATATTATTTGAAACATTTACAAAGTTTAGTGGTATATTTGTACTTTCCATATTAAGAATATTTATCAATTTTTGCACTTTATCATTTAAATTTGTGTCATATTTAATGATAATCAAATTTTTGTAATCAACATTTTTTGGTATCCAATAACAAGTATTATAGAAATGATATGGGTGTATAAACTTTCCACAAAGTTTTTTATTATTATTTAATAAAATATTAATAAAATCAAATATTGAAGTATTTTTGTTTTGTTGAATTTCGTCTAAAGAACGTTTCCATAATCCATCAATTGCACCATTTTTCCAGTATTTGTACATTGAATAAAATCGTGTTTTAACATCTCTTACCACTATTATAGGATTATTTGTATTTGAACATTTAACTTCATGTCCCCCAGAAATATCTATATTTTTTTGATAATACTTGTCAAAATACTGTTCTAAAGCAGTTCCACCTGATTTAGTAGGATGAATAAATGTATACATTGTTGTATTTTTATCTGGTTTTAAATTATGAAAAGTTTTAATATAAAATGATATTTTTTTAATTATTTATATAAAATATTAATTATTTATATAAAATATTAATAGTCACTTTTCATCAACTAAAACACTCTATCAATTTCTTAACATTCTTTTTATATTTTAATCCATTATAGTAATAATATTTTAATAGATTGCAAATAATTTCTTTTTATCTTATAATATGGAATATACATACTTATTTACATTGATATATAATGGTTGTAAAGTTATTATATTTAACTAATTATAAAACAACAATCATCTATAGGAACTAAGTCTATTAATATATCTCGCATATAAATCTAGTTAAAATATATCAATTATTTTTCAATATATCTTTATAAAATTATCAAAAAAAATGATTACATTAAAAATTATTATAACAATGAAGTTCATCATCCTTGTCCTAACTTTCACCACTGTTAATGCCTCCTCTTTCTTTACCATTAAACAAAATGAATGTATTCGCCAAAAAGAAAATTTCGTAAAAGAACTTAAACAATGCCAAAAAGAAGTTGCAGATGGAATATACGCTCTTACCAATATTCCTTGTGCTGATAATAAAGCTATTGATCTACCTTTTTATCTCAAAACCAAACGTAAAAAATGCGTCGATATTGAACTATTGACCAACAAAATGCAATCAAACATTAATCCCGATAAATACGATGAATCGTGTGAATATACATTGTATAAACCTAACCAATTTATTAGGAAATCTCTACAAAACTGTAAGGATATTAAAGAAGAATATAGTGCTTTGGCTACTACTACGTTTTGTCCGGTTGGAACTAGTTTGAACTGGTATTCTACTGCACAAACTAGTAGTCCTCTATCTCAAATTGCACGTGGTCCTCAATGTTTTGTATGTGGTGAAGATCATTTCAGGTCCAAAGAAATGTCTAAATGCACTAAGTGTCCTTCGGGTTATATTGCTATGGGAGATAAGAATGATCACTGCACCCTATGCACCGAAACAATGTTTAATAATAATGAATGTTATAGACCTTCTACTGAATTTTGTGCTTTTAATTATAAACTTGCTAATACTGATAAATATACTACCAATCCAATTGCTTGTAGAATCTGTGATGAACCTGGAACATTTACCAAACATATGAATCAAAATATTGAATGTGATAAGTGTCCTGAAGGTTATATTTATAATGGTTATAACTGTATTCCGTGTCCTGTAGGTTCTTTTCAATACAACAATGTTTGTATCGAATGTCCTGAGAAAACATTTAATGATAAAATTGGAAATAATATGTGTTATCCTATTAACGATGAATGTCCTGTAGATTCTAGAGCTAACTTTTCTGGAGCAACACATTGTGATTCTGAAACATATATTGAAAAAGCTCAAAGACTTTGGTATATTACCATAGTTATGATGTTTTTTGTATATATTCTGTCATACACTGGATTGTAAGTTATCAATG
>Ga0222719_10003726_pt1 | contig 13493 bp, 6 predicted proteins | sample C33_34DmetaG_FD_165039 | JGI IMG/M metagenome (GOLD analysis project Ga0222719, IMG submission 165039) | Estuarine water microbial communities from San Francisco Bay, California, United States - C33_34D | ecosystem: Environmental > Aquatic > Marine > Unclassified | place: USA: California...
CACTAAAAAGCTGCTCTTTTTCAACAAAATTAACAGAACACCCAACAGAGTTTTTAAAACACATTTTTGACACGGAAGCAGCTAGACCGCCGAGTCCCACATAACTACAAGACTCTAAAAGGCGTGATCTGTTTGCTATTAAGAGCGCATTAAGAGCATCATTGTATTCGGCAACGTCTAATTTACCAACCTTTGTATTTTTGATTTTTAAAATTTTGCAAATCAAGCTCCCACCCAACGTTGAGTGTTGAGCACCAACCAGATAAATAATAGAATTTTTATGTTGGAAATTGTTTTTTAATAAAACCCTTTTTTTAGTTTTACCAAAGCAGCCAATCATAGGGCTGGCCGGTATGGGCCTGCCACCGCTTTGATTATAAAAACTTACATTACCTGCAACTATTGGAAGATTATCAAGGTTGTTAAACCTTAGCAAGTCGCATGCCTCTCTTATAGCAAGACAGCTTTGTGCAAACTGCCACATTTGTTCGGGTTTTTCGGGGTTTCCAAAACAAAGACAGTCTGTAATGGCAATTGGTGTTGCTCCCACAGACACAGTGCGAGCACAAGCCTCAAGCAGGGCGTATTGAGCAACCAAAAAGGGGTCAATCTTACCAAGGGAGGGGTTGTGAGAAAGGGCGGCAGAAAAACAATCTTCTTTTATGTCATTAGGAAATTTTTCCGAATCAAATGGCGCAACAATGCCTGCATTTGATTGCCCCCTTTCAAGAACAACCCTTCCTTGAACATTTTTATCATAACACTCATAAACTGGCTCACGAGAAGCAACATTCTCGTGGCCTAAAATCTTTAGCAAAATATCGCCATAGTCTAGATTGTCTGGAATGGGGTTGTGTACAGCAGCAAATTCTTTTTTCTTCATGGGTCTATTATAAACAAAGCCCTCGTTTATTTTTTCAATAGGCCCATCTACAAGTTTTTTGTTTCCAGAAAAAACAGTATAGTTTTTTTCATTGATAATTTTACCGACAACACTTGCTTTTGCGCCCATAGAAACACTAGGAAAGTCAAACTTTTCATTATAATGCTTTAATATTTTTGGCGTTAGTTCAGGCGAACAGGCCCACATAAAACGCTCTTGTGTTTCCGAACACAAAATAATATGATCATCAAGCCCTGGCATGCTAGTATGAATTTTATCTACCCACACCACCGCGCCCAAGCCCGCTGCATCTGCCAACTCTATGCTTGCGCAAGCCACGCCGCCCGCACCCAAGTCTTTAAACCCAACTTTGTCTATCAAATTTTTTTCTTCTAGATACTCAAAAAGAGAATAGGTGGCCTTTAAAATATGTCTTTCTAAAAAAGCGTTAGGCTCTTGAACCGCACCCTTGTTTTGTTGTTTTTCTTCTTCTTCAAGCTCTAAAGAGGCAAAGCTAGCGCCACCAAAACCGCTATTATCTGTAGGCTTTCCAACTAGTATTAGATCATACCCTGCTGAGTTTTTAGGGGCTCTTGAGCGAAGAACGTTTTTTTCTTTAACCACCCCTGCAGTAAGAACCGTTACTAAGCAGTTTTCATTATACTCTTCGTCAAAATATAAATCACCACATATGTTTGGTATTCCTAGAGGGTTGCCGTATCCGGCAATACCAGAAACGACCCCATCATGTATCCAACGAGTTTTGTTTCTATTGATATCACCAAAACGCAAGCTGTCTCCTAGGGCCATCACTTCAGCTCCCATACAACAAACATCTCTCACATTACCACCAATTCCAGTAGCGGCGCCCTCATATGGAACAATTTGGCTTGGATGGTTGTGTGATTCGTGACTAACCACGAGCCCATACCTATTTCCTTTGCTGTCTACAGCTAAAGAAACAACCCCGGCATCGTCTTTGGCGCCCAAGATTACATCGCGACCGTCTGTAATAAAATGTTTGATGTGGTTCTTGCTACTTTTATATGAACTATGCTCAGACCCTTGAATTGAAAAGAGTATTAGTTCGGTTAAGGACGCAGGTCTTTGTAAAAACTCAAACTGAATTTTTTTTACCTCATCAACGCTCAAGGGAATATTAAGAGATTTAAGTTTGTGTATTATTTCAACGTCACTGCTAGAAGAAAAGTCAATGGTATCCCAACTAGCGTAGCTGCCCATTATATTTTAAAGGTTTGATTTCGATCGGGACCATATGAAACCAGAGAAATTGTAACCCCAGAAACATCTTCAATTTTTTTAATAAAGTTTTTTAGTTGCCTAGGACACTGGTCCAGATTTTCTATGTTTTCTGGTAACGAATTCCACCCCGGGAGGGTTTCATAAACTGGTTCAATATTTCTAAAGTTTTCAATATCAGAAGGAACTCCAGCGAAAGGCTTGTTATTCACTTTATAGCCAACGCAAAGCTTTACACTCTCTAGGCCGTTTAAAACATCTACTTTTGTGAGAATTATTTCAGAAAAATCATTTAGTTGATTTGCATATTTTAGTTGAACTAAATCAATCCACCCAACACGCCTTGCCCTTCCAGTTGTAGTTCCATATTCTTGGCCAACATCCCGAATTTTATCTTCAAGACTACCTTTTATTTCTGTTGGAAAAGGCCCTCTGCCAACATAGGTTAAATATGCTTTTGCAATGCCAACAATTTTTTTAGAATTGTTCAGCCCAATTCCACTGCCCGCCTCCACTTGGCCAGCAATTGTATTGCTGCTTGTGGTGTAGGGATATAGTCCATGGTCAACATCAAGACAAGCGCCCTGAGCACCCTCAAACATTAATTGTTTATTGTTTTTTAAGGCACAAGAAAGTTCTTCTGTTGTGTTGGCAACATAGCCGCGAAGCAGTTTTCCATATCCAAGAAACTCTTCTAGTATACTTTCAAAAGTATGCTCAAATTTTTCATTAAAAACATTTTCAACTAACAGCTTATTGAATGCAAAAGATTTTTTTAGGCGTCTTTTAAAAAGCTCTTTATTCAAAAGATCAGCTATTCTTAATCCGTGTCTATAAAGCTTGTCTGCATAAACCGGAGCAATTCCCGATCTCGTACTGCCCGCAGCCAAATCGTTTTGAAAGCTCGTTAGGTGGTGATCTATGTCAACATGATAGGGCATTATTAAGTGGGCCCTATCGCTTATTAAAAGGTTGGTTGAAAGACCTTCATTTTTTAACATAGTTAGTTCTTTTATTAAAACGCGAGGATCAACCACTACGCCGCTACCAATCACAAGCTTACATTCTTTGTGTAACACGCCAGACGGGATAAGGTGAAGTTTTACCGTTTTATCGTCTAAAATAATTGTGTGACCAGCATTGTTGCCGCCTTGAAATCGAATAATGTAGTCTGCGCGCGCAGCAAAATAATCGGTAACCTTGCCTTTACCTTCGTCGCCCCATTGAGCTCCTATTACTACAACAATATTGCTCTTATTTTTTTGCACTTTTTGATTATAACGATAAAGTGTAATTTATGCCGTGTCACATTTATACCAAAAGAATAGTTTAAAAATTTTACCACTTCTTGTAATCTATTTCATTTGTGGTTGCGCAGCAGCAGGGGCAGTTCTGGTTCCCTTGGATTCAATTGAGCCGCCGAAAGGGAAGTATGGCATTGGAACCCAGGTGTATTTTTGGACCGACAAAAACAGAGGAGAGGTCTATACAACTGACTCAACCGACTTTAGAGAGCTAATGGTGCAAGTGTGGTATCCTGCAGAAAAAAGAGAAGGGTATCAAAATGCCCCCCACGTTACCTTTCCTAAAAAAGCGATAAAGAGCATCGTGCAAACAGCTGGATTGCCAACAAACTTTGGTCAACATGGAACCAAACTGGTATCAAATAGCATCTCTGGTTTGACTCCAATACAAAACGAAAGGTTTCCACTGGTGTTGTTTTCACATGGAGACGGTGGGCTATTAAATCAAAACACCTCCCAGGTTGAAGAGCTGGTAAGCAATGGGTATGTTGTTATAGCATGTAATCATACCTACAATGCCAGCATTTCTTTTGACAAAGAAGGAAATGCAATTTTGTATAAGCAAAATGTGAGCTGGAACGAACAAGCGCAGTATCACAAAAAATATTATACAAATTTATTAATTAACTATAGATACCAAGACTTAGCATTTTTACTTAACCAGCTAAAAAAAGAAATACTTCCAAACGGAGAAAGAAACCCGTTCCAGCAAATAATTGATTTTAATAACGTTGGCGCAATGGGACACTCAATGGGCGGAGGCACAACATATGTTGGCTTACTGAAAGATGAAAACATAAAAGCAGGAATAGCATTTGACGGCTGGTTTTTTGGACTACTAGATAAGGAGGCAGATACAGATACTAAAAAACCTTTTCTCCATATCGGACAAGAACAATTTTTAGATGACAAAATACCAGGCGACATAAACGACTCAATTGATGGAAAAAGAAATTTCGACATTTATCAAGCAATGCTCAAAAACAATAAAGAGTCTTATGGCGTATATATTAAAAACAGTCTTCACTATTCTTTTACAGATCTAAAGTTAATATATAGACAAGGAGCACCCCTTTCTTTGCCGCTGAACAACTTGGGAGGTGTTGATAAAAAAGTAATTGACAAAGTAATGGACACAATGGTGCTAGACTTTTTTAATTATACTCTCAAAAACAAAAAATTTGATATAACTACGTACAATAAATATGGTGGCAATGTGATTTATCAACAGCACCCATAAGTTATAAAACCCAGTTTTAAAGAAACAATTTTCAAAATCCCCAAAAAATAAATTAACAAAAAACTGTTGACATCTACGGAAACTATCAGCAATTTAATCGAAATTAGCGATGGAAAGGGTACGGCCCCTTCGATTGCTGTGTATATAATGTAGCTTTTTACACATATATATAATAGGGTAAGAATAAAAATAAAAAAGAATAACAAACAAAAATTTGTATATAAAAATACTCATTTGGAGGTAGAATAATGAGAAAACTACGTATGTTAATTGCACTAGCTCTCCTACCAACAATGATGTTTGCACAATCTACAACTGCTAAATTAGCAGGTGTGGTTGCAGATGCTGATGGAAATCCATTGGTTGGAGCAAACGTTGTGGTTGAAGGATCAAACCTTGGTGCAGCTACCGATGAATTAGGTAGATACTATATTCTTGACGTTCCTGTAGGTACTTATGACCTAAGAGCCGAGTATATTGGTTACACTACTGTAATTGAATCAGGAGTTAGAACTTCAGTTGGTTTTACAACATCTGTTGATTTTAACCTGGACGTTGCAGCTGTGGCCGGTCAGGCAGTTACAGTAACTAGAGAAAGACCATTGATTAATCCAAATGCTACAAATACAACTCGAGTTGTTGATAAAGAGTTGATTGATGCATTTGCTGTTAGAGGGGTTTCAAATATTGTAAACCTACAAACAGGTGTTGTAAATGGTTACTTCCGTGGAAGTAGAAGCGGAGACAGTCGTTACTATGTTGACGGTGTTCCTGTAAAAGATGTTTATGGAGGTGGAAATCTCTTAGGCGGTAACTCGCAAGCAGCCTTGCAAGAAATCTCAGTTCAAACTGGTGGTTTCTCAGCTGAATATGGTGGTGCAAACGGTGGTATCGTAAACATTACAACTAAAACGGGTGGATCAGCTTGGACATCTAGAGTGGGCTTTGAATCTTCTTTAGGTGCAGACCCGAGCACAGACCCTGATAAACTTTATACTGACGGATATCAAAATATAAACTTTGATTTTGGTGGTCCAATCAGCGATAACATCAAAGTATACTTATCTGTAGAAAGCACAGAAAAAGGCGGAGATGTATCTTATAGTTATTATCCACAAATGGATGCTACGCCAATGCAAGATGCTCCACCAGCTGACTATTACAGCGATGGAACAGATGGACTAGAATACGGCATGGATGCTAACGGAAATAAAATTCACCACATTGAAACTGTAATTAGAGATAATCAGACTAACCCAGCATTATTAGCTGCTGGTGTAGCTGCTTACGATACAACCTATGTTGTTTACAGTAACTATAGACGTATGTATGGTCAACAACCACAAGACGATAATGAAAAAATTACCGTTAATGGTAACATGACTATGGATTTTGGTCCATTACGTTTAAAACTTGGTACACAGGCGTATGACTATGAAGGACATAGCTATAGCTGGAGCAGAGTTTACGGTGGAACAGATGGTTCATTTATTAATGAATCAGATTTCCAAATGGGATACTTAAATGCTAGATACACAATTAGTCCATTATCTTACATTAAAGCTTCATTGTCACAACAGACATATGAAACTGTATCGGGTAATGAAAACTATTTAACTGATATCGAAGCATACGGTAGAAGAACCAAAGCGTTTGGTTCTCCAAATTATTATAAAAGAGATGGTACAGGGTTTAACCCGCTAACACCAGATGAGTTCTTTCAAGGTATAAGTGGCTACGGAACTCAAACCACATCTTATGGTACTAGAAAAACAACAACAAACACAATTAGCTTTGACTATACTAACCAAATTGGTTACAACGAGCTTAAGCTAGGTGCTTCTATTGACAATCATGAAATTTCAAGATACGGTCTTGCTGCATCAGGTGTTGCTAGAGCAATTTCACAAGTTGATGCAAACTATGATGGTGTTGCAACAAACGCGGAAATTATTGCTGCAGATTATGATCCAGCTGACTGGAAATTTAATAACTACAGAGCGTTGTCTGTTACAAATCTAGGATATAACATTTATGGTGATGAGTGGAACGGAACATATAATCAGGACGATCATATGTTAGCTCCAGCTGAGCCAACACAATCACGTTTCTATATTCAAGATAAACTTGAATTTAAAGATGTAGTTGTACAGTTAGGATTATCATTTGAAACTATCGACACACAAGCGATGGCTCCAGACTCAGATAACGATGGATATGGAGATTCAGATGGTTTCAACAAACTATACTTTAACAGACAACGTGTAAACAGAAACGGTGATGGAAACGGTAACTTTGTATGGAAAAAAGTTAAAAAAGAAACCGCTACTCACCCAAGAATAGGTGTTTCATTCCCAGTGTCCGATCGTACAGTATTCCGTGCGAACTACGGTACACACTGGCAATCAGTACCTATGTCTTATTTATATCTTTCAGACTCACAACTATCTTCTGATATCTTAGCAGGTAGTGCTTCAGATTCTGAGAATCCCGCACTTAAACCAGAAAGATCTACCCAATATGAAATTGGTATTGAGCAGCGTATTGGAGCATTTGCTTCATTAAAGGTTGAAGGGTTCTATAAAGAAAGTAAAGACTACTTAACGCTTGCAAATCGTACAGATGCATTTACCAACACAGGTGGTGCTGACACTCAACAAAACTGGGCACAATACCAAAATGGTGACGTTATGGTATCTCAAGGTTTGACAACAAACTTTGAAATGCGCAGAACAAGAGGACTGTATGCACAGGCGAATTATACGTACTCAGAATCTAGAGGAACTGGCTCATACGGTGGACAGAACTTCTATATTACATGGATTGGTACAGACGATGGTTATCCTAAAGCGATGAACCTACTTGACTATGACCAAACTCATACAGCAAACGTTATCCTTGACTGGAGATCGCCTGACGCTACAGGTGCTTTAGCAAACACAGGATTCAATGCAGTAATGAGCATGGGAAGTGGAACTCGTTATACACCGTCTCAAATCTATAGTACAGTTTTTGAGAATCGCTGGGAATTCCCAGAAGGACCAGTAAACTCAGGTACATTACCTGCATTTACAAACTTAGATTTAAGAGTTGATAGAGCTGTTAGCCTTGGCGGATTAACTGCTAACGCATACGTTTCTATCACTAATGCTCTTGATGCTGAGCAAGTAAACGATGTTTACCATGGTACTGGTAACGTAGCCGAAGACGGCTGGGTTGCTACTGAAAGTGGGCAGCAATGGCTAGCCAATAGATTATCAACAAACCCTGACGTAGATGCGGCAGCTATGTACCAAGACAACCTAGCGGTTCCTGGTAGATGGAACAGACCACGTACAGTAAGGGTTGGTTTAAACATTAGTTTTTAATTAAATAAGAAGGTAAAGAGGTAGATTATGAAAATCTTAAAGAATATTACCGTTTTCACATTGGTGATGTTGCTGGCAGTTTCTACTGTCCTTGAAGCAAGAGAGAAAAATGTCTCAAACTTCAGTAGCACATCTAACTATGTGGATTCTGTCGGTACGTTCGATGGGAATAAAATCTATGCAGACGTTGCAAATAATGGTCTCTTTCTGGATTACCACGTTTCTGGTGATTCAGCGCTAGAATGGCCAAAAGGCACGGGTGTACACTCTATCTTCCAATCCGCATTATGGATGGGAGCTACAGTGAACGGATCTATTCGAACTATCGTTGGAGATTATACACAAGATATGGGTCCAGGCCCATGGGGCGGTGACCCGCTTGCAGCAGTTCACAGAATCTATAAAGTTGAGAAAAGCATGTTAGCTTCTCCACTAGATTTTGCTGACTTTCAAGAGTGGCCAGTTGATTTTGGTGCACCTTGGGTTGACGTAGATGGAGATGGGACGTATAGTCCTCTTCCAGCAGGTCCAGACCATCCAGAATTTGTTGGAGACCAAGTACTTTGGTTTGTCAGCAACGATGGTGACCCAGCGTATAAGCTAAATTTTGGTACATCTCCATTAAATGTAGAAATTCAAACAACAATGTTTGGATTTGATAGACCTGACGTTTTTGGTGACATGGTGTTTTTAAAACAGCTTGTTATTAATAAAGGTTCAGATGACTTAGTAGATACATACATGGGACTATGGTCAGACCCTGATTTAGGGTATGCCGGTGACGACTTTGTTGGTTGTGACGTGGACTTAGGTATGGGCTATGTATGGAATGACGGCGGTGATACTGCCTATGATGATTTGGATATAGGTACACCCGCTGCCGGATATGACTTCTTCCAAGGACCAATGGTTCCTTGTGAAAACGGAGATTCAGAAGAAGTGTGCCCTGCTGAAGGTGCTAAAATGTTTGGTACTCGTCACCCAGGTAAGAAAAACCTAAAAATGTCATCTTTCGCATTCTACATTAATGGTGATGCGACATACACAGACCCTGCTGATGAAACTGAAGGATACTTTTACCTACAAGGTTTAAGAAAAGATGGTAGTCCATACCCTGTTGATATCGCAGGAGATCTATATGATCAGAAGTTCTGTTTCTATGGTGACCCTAATGATTCTGCTGGACACAGTTCAGCCAACCCTATTGATGGTAACTATGCAGCTTCTGCTGACAGACGTTTCCTAATGAGTGTTGGTCCGTTTACTATGGCAGCAGGCGATTCACAAGAAGTTGTGTTTGGTATTTTCCACGCAGCTGGTGGTGATGCTCTAAAATCTGTGGCATACTTAAAAGAAGTTGATGCCCTAGCGCAAACAGCGTATGACATTGACTTTGCGTTGCCAAACTCTCCACCTTCACCTAATGTAACTGCAACCGCATTTGCAGACCAAATTATTTTAGTGTGGGACGATACAGCTGAAAGTTACACTGCAACAAGTGAGGTCGACTTAGATGATGACGATAAACCTACAACATTTACATTTGAAGGGTATAACGTGTATCAATATGAGACAGCATCTGGTGCAGGTAATATGAAAAGACTAGCGACATACGACGTTGTAAATGGAGTGACAGAAATTTATGACACAGTATTTAACGCTTCTCTTGGAGAAAACATTAATATTAGAACTCAGTTTGGTTCAGATAGCGGATTAGCACAATTCCATTCAATTACAACAGATGGATTAAATAGTAATTCAAAACTAACTACAAACAGAGCATATTATTATGCAGTAACCGCATATGGTTACAATGCATACGGGATTCCTAAGACTTTAGAAAGTAGTCCTGTATATTTAACTGTAAGACCTGAAGTTCCAAATACTATGGCAGCAGGAGAAACAACCGCGTCAGTTGGAGATATGGTTTCAGCAGCTCACGAAGGTCCTTCTCAGGGTTCTGTAGATATGGTAGTTGTTGATCCTTCAAAACTAACAGGACATGATTACGCTGTTACTTTTGATGATTTAATGCCCGACGGAACTGTGGCTGTAAACTGGACACTAACTGATGTAACTGATAATGTAGTATTAATTGCCAACAACCCAGTTGTTGGTGGTGTTAATACTGCAACCGGTCTAGAAGTTGGTCCTGGTGGAACACCGGTAGTACAAGGTTTCCAAGTTCAGGTTAATGGTCCTCAAGAAGACTTGCTATCAGTAAGTGAGTGGGATCACGGCTGGAAAGAAAACAGCGTTGAAAGAGACCCTGCGGTATCTTATGTACCATTTGCTAGTTTAGGTCGTACAGGATATATTATTGAAAATATAGATGGTAAAGCATATGCTATGCCATACACTCGTGACTTTGATAGATTTAACTATTGGGAGTCAGATGACGTTGAGCTTGATTTCTCAACACCATCAGTAGGTTGGGATTATATTTCAGAAACCGTCAGTGGTTATGCAGATTTCTCAGCATATAGGCACAACTTCGCTACTGGCCAAAAAGAGCAAATGTACGCTGGATGGTGGGAGAGTGATGGAATCAATGGTCACTCACTATCAGATACATGGGTAGGACCAATTTATAAAAAGGATGCATGGGAGCCAATCTATACCTTCGTCGGTATGGTTGCTACTCCATATGATCCTGCTAAAGAAGCACAGTACATCGCTGACAACGACTTAACTACTTCAGGTGGTTGTGGTTGGGCATCAGGCAGTTCTTGTGATAACACTACAACAAGTGGTGTAGGAATTGGCTATCCATATATGACAGCGACGCTATTTACAGATTATTTAGGCTCAGGAGTATTACCAACCCAAGCAGGGTTTGAATACTGGGGTGGTTTCGATACTGCTAGTTCAGTCGTATGGCAAATGAGTAAACCAAATTCTTCAGCTGATACATTTACCTTCTCATCAGCTGGCTTAGAAATGGTTTCAAACGATTTTGATCCGGACAGAATCTCAGTATGGCCAAATCCATATTATGGGTATAATCCTGAAGAGCGTGATGCGCTAGATAGAAGAGTTATGTTCAGTCACCTTCCAACAGAAGGTCCTGCAACAATTAGAATTTTCGCTCTAGACGGTACGCTTGTAAGAACTATTAAGCACAACGATATGGGTTCACAGCATACATATTGGGACATGAAGAACAACTTCGAGCTTCCAGTTGCTAGTGGAATGTACGTTGCGCATGTAGAGACTAACCGCGGGGATAAAATCCTTAAGTTAGCTGTAATTCAACCAGAACAACGTTTAGACGTTTACTAGGATAAGGAGAATATGATAATGAAAAATACATTTAAAATCTTCCTTGGATGCGCAGTGTTAGTTTCAGCTTTAACCGCTGGTACAGTAAGATCACAAGGTACTGCTGGTGCCTCACAGCTTCTAATACCAGTTGGTACTGAAACAGTCGCACTTAGCGGAACAAACGTTGGTACGGTAGCTGGAGTAGATGCATTATATACTAATGTAGCTGGTTTAGTTAGACACAACTCTGGTATACAAGGAACAGTTTCAACCACCACATACATTGCTGATATTGATGTAATGTATGCTGGTATGGTTGTAGCAATGGGAGAAACAGGAACTTTTGGTATGACAATCAAATCGTTAGATTTTGGTGACATTCCAAAAACTACTACGTTCGCACCTGAGGGTGATGGACAGACTTTCTCTCCTAGTTTCTTCACTGCAACAGCAGGATTTGCGAGAGCATTTTCTGATCGTGTTAATGTAGGGTTTTCAGGAAAAATTATTTCTGAAACTATTGAAGAAACAACAGCTACAGGAATGGCAATCGATGTTGGTGTACAATATCGCTTTCCAAACCAACCATTAACATTTGGTGTAGCAATGAAAAATGTTGGAAGTAGAATGCACTATGACGGTATTAATCTGGACATGGACATGGCTCCTGTAGATTCAGAGTCAGGTTCATCAGCAGAATCATTTAGAATTATTGCTGATAACTTTGCTTTACCAACTAGTTTAGACCTTTCAGCAACTTACTCTGTGTTAAACAACCTAGATGTAAGTGCAACATTTACTAATCACTCATACCAAACTAACTCTTTAGCTTTTGGAGCTAAATACATGTTAGGTTCATCATGGTTTGGTGCGGCAACAACAATGGCTATTGGCGATGACGACCAACCAACAGGTGTATCTGATGCAGATTGGGATGAATGGAGCGGAACCTTCTGGGGCGTTTCAATGGGTGCTGGAGTTTCAGTTCCTGTCGGTGATTACATGATGCATGTTTCATATGCTATGAGAACAGCAAACGAGTACTTTGATGATCATAGTACTATGCAGGTCACATTTGATTTCTAAAACTGTTCTATAAGTTTAGAAAATGAAATAGTTAAAGGGCTCAGAAATGAGCCCTTTTTCGTTACTTGAATAATAAATCTATATTGTTCTTTAAGAGTTCTGCAGGAATGTTCTGCCCTAAAAAATATCTATTGTTAGCGTCATCAAAAAAGATTTCCCAATGAAGGTGGGCGCCTTTATTATTTTGTAATGCGCCACTTGATGTACCAGTGTTTCCTGAATATCCTATTATATCCCCCTCTTTAACCATAGTACCAGGCTTTATTGATGCTGGTATTGAAGATAGATGTGAGTATACAGTAATAGACCTGTATTTTGATGTTATAGCATAACCATGATCAATTATTACCGATTTACCAAGTAAAATAAAGTTATAAATGTCCTCTGGTGTTTTTCCAAGCCTTGATGATGTTTCTAAAAAAAGATTATAAGTGTCAATATCAACATCTTGTTGCATATTATTACTGCGAATTACTATTCCGTCATAAACGGCGTTTATTGGGTAGTTTAAGGGCGCAGAGAAATCAATTCCCATGTGGTAGCCAGATCTATACTCTCTGTTAGCATTAGGCAAAAGATTAAGATAGGTTGGAACTACATAGTCTTTGGCAGGAAGTAGCAATTTGATACTTAATTCATCTGCTCTTAAAAAATGATCTTCATTTTGATAAAACAAATATCCTGTTTTATCAACCTCTAGACTGTTCATTGCAAGGCTTGCTGTTGGCGTAGCGCAAGCACTCAGAAACAGAGCGGTTATTGCTAGTATTTTTTTATTCTTCATTTTCTATATAGATGACATATGATGCATTCTTATACATTAGACTAATTTTGTTAATATTTTTATCTTTGTCTGTCCAAACTTTAATAATATCACTATCTAAAACTACTACATTAAGACGATTATCGACATTTTCTTTATTTAATTGTTTAATATCTAGTCGATATAGTCGCTGATCACCTACTTCTTCCGAAAAAAGAAACCGAACTTTTACAGGAAGATCATCAGTCAAAAAAATGCTATCTATCCATTGATCTTCTGAGGAAGGAACAATTTTTTTAATTAATAATAGACCTATCAAACTATC
>Ga0222719_10003729_pt1 | contig 13484 bp, 19 predicted proteins | sample C33_34DmetaG_FD_165039 | JGI IMG/M metagenome (GOLD analysis project Ga0222719, IMG submission 165039) | Estuarine water microbial communities from San Francisco Bay, California, United States - C33_34D | ecosystem: Environmental > Aquatic > Marine > Unclassified | place: USA: California...
CTTCGTCGATACCACTTCCATCATCACCCATCTTGTCTGCGCAATCCTTTGCAATGTTCTCAATCATACTTAACGTTTCCGCTGGAATGGCGGTAATCGTCGTACCAAGCATGTAGAGCGTTTGTAAATATTGCCAGATCGCATCCTTCGTACCACTCGAGAGTGATGCGTTCCAGTTTTCCTTGAAATTCAATTCGGAGAGATATTCAATCTTTTCCAAATCCTTAAGAATAAATGATTCATCTTTTTGGGAAATCTTATCGGCATACGGCGTGATAGCACCCATGAACGTATCCACCGCCATTCTCGGGTTCGCCTCCTTCAAGACTTCGAATTGAGTCATAAACTTTTTAATGCCTTTCTCCTGTGGGAATGTCTTGTGCAATTCCACAAGAAATTGAGTCATCATATCATTGAACGCAGAAACCGACGCCATTTTATTACTATACCCTCAAAATCTTTAAGTCTAAAAAGGTTCCGTGGAAATCGACTCACGTTGACCGATACCATTCGAAACGATAAAATAAATAAGAATCGCATTGAGCGCCGCGGGCTTCGTATACTGAGCCATCTTAAGCTTACCTTCATTATTCAATTGAGCTTTGGCGTGAATGTAGATTGCGGTGATGATCCCACCAATCAGCGCCGCCCACACGGGGTCTCGCAAATAGTCGGAGAGTTCCATTTAATTATAACCAACTTTTTTTGTACGCTGTTCTGGAGCGTCGCCGAAGAGGACACCTTCATCATCTTCCGGTTCTGGTCGGGGGTTTGGATCACGAACATTATTAATCGTCTTAAATTCGTTATCAAGCGGAGATCCCATAGGTCTCGCGATGTCTTCGACTGGGGCAATGTCTTCCGCCGTTTGTTCAGTTGGAACTTCGGCTGAAGCTTCACCTTCCATGGGTTCTTCTTCCATCGGCATCGCTTCGGCTTCTGGTTCGGGTTCGGGTTCGGGTTCGCCGTCGAAAATATCGGGATCTTCCGAGTCCTCAGTTTCGCCAATATCGATGTCCTTGCTTTCTTGAGACATGTACGTTTGAAGAATTTGTTGCACGGGAATCAATTCTTTGATCGACTCTTCGATACACATACAGAATCGCGTCGTAAGTTTTTCATCGCGAAGATATTCGGATTGTTCTTCATGATACACGTACGGATCCTTGTAGAGATTCTTGGCGGCGTTGTTGTAGACGGTTTGAATGAAAACTTCATTCGTAGGAAGCTTCAAGCTAATCTTTTTGTTATCAGCCTTTAAACGAACCGCGGAGAGGATTTTCGTACACGCGACAAACACCGCGGCGAGCAAATCACTAAACCACGCACATCGTTCGGTAATGTTATCGGAATGCGACTTCGACATGGCGTTACTCCAATTCGGAACCTCCTTGAGAAGCTTTTGATACATGATGAGTACCTTTCGCCCCTTGGAAAGTTTCGTCGCTTCGTCATACATGTCTTGAAACACTTCAATCATAACTGGGGTCATGAGATGACACAATTGCCCGAGGTACTCTTTCTTCGCTTCGACGAGTACGTTTAAATTGTCCATTTATGATTTAAGCGGGGTTTTAAATACAAAGATTACCACGCACTTATTTCCTGTATTGATTAGCAACCTTTCTGAGATTGACAAAACTTGGAAATTCTACGTCTGGATCCTCCTCTTCTTTTTTCGATTCCCTGGTTACTTTCACGTCCCATGTGACGTAAATGTCTATTTCGGAGACCAATTGTGTGATGAACCCACCGTTATCAAGCTGTCGCTTGAGGTATCTCGCGGCGGTTGGACGATCGAATGAAGGATATCCCATGACGACGCTCGGAACACGTAGAAAAACTTGTTTCTGACCAAACTCGGCCGTCTGTTTAATCTTTCTCGAAAATTGTTCAAAGATTTTGGTATAAATTTCCTTCTTTATTTGTCTCCGTGTATTTTCGATCTTTTGTACATCATTGATGTTGATCATTACAATTAACGGAATTTATTTTTAACGGCTTCAAACTCACTTCTGGTAGGCATGGCCTTCTGTCTGACAAGCTTATGTTCGACGAAATCCTGTCCAGCTTCGCCGTCCGTAAACGGCTTGATATCATTCGGGATATCGGCGTCAATCGGTTGCGTTCGAAGAGACTTAATCTTAACAACATCACCAACAATCTCAGCATCGACGGTCACCGCAAATCCAAAGGCAAAGCCGTGATTCTTCACAGCCATGAACATCGCGCGGTAAAATTGTTTATTACCGTCACGTTCCACAAACTTCTTAATCGATGTCGTTTCAATGATGTAGTTACACACCCCGGTTTTTTGCTTGATAGCCTTGTTCGTAGCGAGCACGAGACGCTCGATGGTATCATTATCAACCTTCGTCTCAGACACTCGATACTTGGAAATGTCTTCCACTGGATCATCGAGGACGACCCCTTCACTGGGCTTGGTCCATCCTGAGAAACCAAAAATTTCACTATACGATTCGCGTCTGACCGTCAAAAGAAGGACGACGACCAGAAGTAGGGCGATGGGTAATCCATTCATCATGCGTTAATTTAAATTGAGAAAATAAACCAGTACATATAAATGTCACTACTGGTTTACAGTCCTAGGTGTGCGCACAGCTTAGACATTATTGATTACATTCAAAAGAACAAGACTTTCAAACAGATGGTAAAGTTCCATAATATAAACACTCAGGGCATTCCGCAAAAATATGCAAATTCCATCACGCGCGTGCCGACACTCTTGACACAAAACGGAAAGATTCTCGTTGGAAATGAAATCAAGGCATGGCTTGAATCTCTTCTACCATCAAACGATTTCGGTGGTTGTGGCTTTGGTTCTGCGTGTGGGGTATCGTCAATCGATGGTGAAGACGATGACGGTGATATTTTCAATTTGGATAGCTACGGGCGTTCTTTACAGCCTGCCATGACGAAAGAACTTGAGGATCGTATTACCATGAGTGTGTCAGATGCGTATAATAACATAAAGAAGTAAGTAAATAAACTTACAGATATGAGATTGGTCACAATCCAAGCGTCGGCATTTAAGTCTACTTTTGAAGTTCTCAAGGATGTACTCAATGATTTAAACATTTACTTTAAGCCGAGTGGGATGTACATTGTCACACTCGACACAGCTCGTACCTCACTCGTCGACATGTTTCTCCCAGCCGAAAACTTTGAAGAATACGTGTGTGAACAAGAGGTCATCGCAGGTATTAACATTTCAAATACATTCAAACTTCTAAAGTCTATCACGAACAACGATGTCCTTAAGATTACGGTTGATTCCAAGGAATTCATGAATATCGAAATCGTGAGTGAGGCGAAGAAAACGAATACCAGTTTTGATTTGAAACTCCTCGACATTAATGAAAGTCAAATTGAAGTTCCGGACATTCAAATGACGACGGTGACCACCCTCCCATCCATGGATTTGCAGCGTCTCTGTCGCGACATGTCTAACATTGGTAATGAAATTGAAATCACGCGCGCGGGTACGAAACTAAAACTCCGCTGTGAAGGTGACTTTGCGAATCAAGAAACGGAAATTGAATGCAATGAAGAGAGTCCGTTAATTTCGGGACTCTATTCATTGAAATACTTGAACATCTTCACGAAAGCGACGAGCATGTGTGCGTCTGTCCAAATTCTTCAAGAAGAAGCAAATCGCTTTTTGATTTTGAAGTATAACGTCGCAGATTTGGGCGAGCTTCGCTTTTACTTGGCCACTAAGGCAAACGAAGATCAGTCGTAAAACCTGTGAGTGTACTCACACTCTTAGACATCCCAAGTGCATTCGTTAAGCGAATGGCTGGATAGTCTTTTCTTAGTGTGTCTTCGGTGTAATATAACATATCTCGTATTCTTACCTTTTCACCATGAAAATCATTTTTAGGTCCAGCGTACCGTTTCACCTTTTTGGTGATGTCTCTCACAGGTTTATCATCGTGATCAACCAACCAGGCTTCACCCAAAGGGATACTAAACGAAAAACCATTTTTGATATCTTCGGGTAAACAAAACTTCATGTTTTCGGTAATGAGTTTGTACACTTTTCCATTATACCAATATTTCGTTCGAAGAATGGTCTTCTTGACATTTTCTGGAATTGTGGTATTGAAATAGTTTTTGAGTGTAAGATCACAATAGACTTCATCTGTATCGCGACACCAATACTTTGATTCATCTTTCCATAGTTTATCTTTGATATCATAATTCTTCATGGGATCCACAGTGTAGATCATGTTTACATGTTCGATATAGTAATCTGGCATTGTCACCATGTACTTATAAACACCATACATCCAAACAATAACACGGTTTAAAAGATTGGTGAACATTATTTTATATGGAGGGTAACTTTTTAAGTAGATACAATAACAAGATTGACAAGTGGAAAGAGTTAATCGAGAGCGACCCACAAAACAGGAACACGTATGAGACCGAAATGTCAGATTACATAATCAGATGTATGCCTTACATGAATAGATATGTAGAAGACACGGGTACAGTCACGACGGTAGATAATGTGTTCAACTGTAAAGAAACACAAGGTCTACAGAGAAAAGATATTTTCATGGACTATCTGATTGATGTTGAAAATCAAAACATACACAGACCTGCGGAAAGAAAGCGAGATGAGTGTCCACAATGCAAAGATAGTAACATTGTATTTTTTGAAGACACGAGTGACCTCATATGCGACCGATGTGGTCTCGTGATAGCATCTTTGGTGAGTGAAGAACTTACGTATAGAGAAGAACAAGAGAATACTGAAAAGATTGTGAATTACTCGTACAAACGGGAAAATCACTTCAATGAGCAAATGTCACAATTTCAGGCACAAGAAATGACAACCATTCCGGATGATGTGATTGAACAACTCCGAGCGGAACTCAAAAAACTCAAAATCAAGTCTCTCGATGAAATCACACATACTCGAATCCGGGGACTTTTGAAGAAGCTCAGACTTAATAAGTATTACGAACACGTTCCGTATATCACAAATATACTCAATGGTATCAAACCTCCAAGTATGCCACAGGAACTCGAAGAGCGTCTTCGAATCATGTTCAAAGACATACAAAAACCATTTGATCGGCACTGCCCACCCGATCGTAAGAACTTCTTGAGTTACTCGTACGTGTTGTATAAGTTTTGTGAATTGTTAGGCGAAGATGAATATCTTCAATACTTTCCACTCTTAAAGTCGAAAGAAAAATTGTACCAACAAGATGTCATATGGAAAAACATATGTAGCGATCTTCGTTGGGAATTTATCCCAACGACATAAAGATATCACGCGATCCATGAGTAGCATGGAAGATCCACGCAATCTTATTCTTGAGCGATTGCAACTCGGCAAGACTAAGTATGGGCACGGCGTTCGCGTTGATGATGATACAATGACATGGGGTACCAAAAAGGACTCATGGATGCACATGGCCAAAGAAGAATTTCTTGATGGCATTATTTACGTAATCGCAGACTATATACGAAAGGGTAGAGAATCTATAAAACTCATGTCATATTTAGAGTTTAGATACATGTATACCCATGATTTCGTAAAGAGTGAAGATCCTAGAAAGTGGCTCGAGGAAAATAGACCCGAAGATGATAATGGTTTGATTCTCTTCATTCTTAGAAGAGTTCATATGATAGAAAGTTCGACGCATAGACACATGGTTAAATCACTCATTAACATGTTATATTTCTGTTGATGAGTCTATTTGGATCGGCAGCTTGTTTCACGTGAATGACGTGATACGTGAAATCGAATGCCGGGAAACGATCTTTTATTTGTTGGGAAAGTGCGGACACTTCGAGGTGTCTAGGTATACCACTACATACAGCTAAACGTTCGAGTTCGAGCATCCTGTCTTCCATATGGACAAATGCCTTTAAAGACTCCGACGTCACACCGGAATCTTCCATACGCTTATACATACCCTTGGACATACCTTCGCTCATGTAAAAGTGTTTGGAACCACCGACTTCATCGGTGTTCACGGCCCTGTCATACATGAGAGCACCGGCGACCAAGAGTAAAAAGACTAGTTTCATCATTTACTAGAAGACAACAATTTAAATACGTCATTAATCTTGTGGACAATGTTAAACAGTTGTTCCGACGTCTCCACGCGACTGGGGGTTATGATTTCAAATTCAACTTGATATGAAGTCGGGTCTTCGGCGTCCATATCCACGGTGTCACCTGTAGACTTTGTCATATCAATGCTCAGGTTTTTACGGACAAATGATTTACGTTCTTTGAATCGTTTGCGATCCATGTCCGTGTAGTCACCGTCTTCGGGCATTGGCACTTCTCGACAGATACTAAACCGAACATCAAACGGTGCATTCTTCACTTTCTTGATATCTTCCTTAAACATGGATCGCTTTTGTACGATAGTTTGGTCACCAGTTTCGTCGTCGACATTCATACGAACACTGTCTCGATCTCTGTAAAAGACTTCAGACGAGGTTGTCTTGACATCTTCCCATCCATCATATTGCTCGAGGCCACTCAAGATTCGATCGAAAACATCTTTACCAACATTCGTATCGAACATGGACCCATTAAACTTTCCAAGTCGCATCTCGACTTCGATCAATGGGTCATTCTTGTTCGTATCGAACGCAGCTTCAACCTTTTTGAGAATAGATTCAACGTTCATGATTTCTTACATTTACCATTTGCGTTTTCCTCTTAAGCCTTTTTTATTCACAAATTTTAATGAAAGGATTTATAAATTCCGGAAACACGTGTTATTTTAACACAAGTCTACAATGCCTTCTTCATATTCCGTGTCTTTCAAACTATTTCATAGATCATGGATATGACGGACCGTGTCAATTTACAAAAGTGTATGCACATATGACTCGTATATTTTGGCGTGTGAGCGATAAACGAGTCATCGACGTGACACTGCTTCGCAATCTTTTCCAGGAAAAGTTTCCACGATTCGATGACGAGGATGAACAACATGATATTCAAGAAACAATATTGTGTATTATTGACATTTTAGAACAATCTGTTCCAACTATTAAGCAATGGTTTTACGGTAAAAAGACCCAACAAACTATATGGCCTAATGGAAAGTCAGAACGAGTCGAGGACTTTAGCATACACATCTTATGTTCTCGACAGGCATCTTTAGAAGAAATGCTTCGTGATTCCATGAAGTGGAATTCCCTCACAGACTTCATCGATGAAAATAAAAAAGTACACCACATCGCGACAACGCGGTGCGTTTTTTCGGAACTTCCAAAAGTACTCATCGTTTCATTTGACAAGAAGAGTCACGTGGATGTCGCTGAAAAATTAACCATCAATCAATTTGAATATTCACTCGTTGCATCGGGTATTCACGTGGGTGTACAAAGTGGTGGGCATTATATCGCGTTTACGAAACACAAAGGCAAATGGTATTACAAAAATGACGAATTTGTCACGGAGCGTCCGCTTCCTAGCCGTACAGGGCATTATGTTTTGGTATACAATCTAAAAACTCCTTCATCTCGATATCCTCGTTAATATTGACGAGTGTCCGATAGAACGTTCGTCTATTATTTGGGTAGGTTTTATCCCTTCGTCTCTTGAGAGGTTTCCACCATAAAGGTCCATCCTCCCACGTCACATACATACACTCAACGATCGCACCATCTTCAAACCACGGTTCATTCATCTTTGATACTGGAAATTCACTCTCGAAAAACAGCTTTCCTTTTTCTTGAACATAGAGTTTCCACACGGGTGGACCTTCTTGTCCAATTCCAACAAAGCTTTTATCTTTTTTCATGTAAAAATCAACCGTATTCTTGTTTCTTGGTTTCCATTTGAACATTGTTTCGTGTGTTCCTATTCTCACCGGTTCATTCACCGGTGTGAATACGAGCCCATCAACATTTTGAGTCACTGTAGGGAGATATTCATCCATAAACTTTTTGAATTTAATCAATGGGTAAAATGTTTTGAGTTTGAGTCTATATTTATCAGTTTTAACATAAATGATTGTCTTCAATAGTTTTCCAATTTCATCGAGACGTTGTTTGAAATTCATGTGACCAACAGGTTTACCGTTAATAATCAAAGCGTCATATACCATGAGCGTGTCTTCATAGAGTTCTCCGTCAAGAATCGTTCCTTCATATGCGGGTCGTCGTAAACTGATTGATACCTCAAACATCTCAAATGATCGATTCACAAATATACACTTTCGAACACCTTCATACGTCAACGCAACCATCATGTACCGTGTACCATCTGTTTTCTCACATACGACATATTCATTGTTTTGAAGAATGGAAAAGTGTTTGCGTTCGATAGATATCGGTTGCGGCCCGGGAAAATATTCTTTTGTACCCCATACTTTATGTATGAAATCCACGACATATTTATACAGTGGTTCGGACGACGGTATAGACATGTTGATATATGGATTTTAAGCTTTAATTTGTTGAGACACCCGCAGCGTTGAGGATGTTGCTAACGCACTCATGTGAGTATGTCATGGTTAACTTAGCCGCCGTAAATGCATGAATCTTCATGCCATTTTCCTTGAACTTTGCAAACATGTTCTCGGCTCGTGGAAGAATCTTAATACTTCCATTCTTTTTATCCTTGATAAATTTGGATGCATTTTTACAATTCATAATCCACACTCGCGCAGATGTGGAGTCAACGACGTGTATATTTTCAGAGACTTTTCGTCCAACTTCGGTATCAAAATGAAGACCCATTTGACTGTTAGGCTCGAGACATTCATCATCACGAACCTTTGCTTTGAAAAGTCCCCAATCAATACCTTCCTTGACGCCTGGGAACACGAGGCATCCAATACCTTCATGCTTCTCAAACACCTGAAGGATAGAATCGTCGTCCATACCTACACCAAAGTCAACAAATAGAATCTTATCCGGATTCTTTTTTAATGCATCTGTGATGACATCTGATTTCTCGTATGGGTCATCATTCACGAACACAATCTCGTTATTCACACCACGTTCCAAACACTTCAAATTTAAACGAAGAATAGTGTGAAGTGTCTTTACGTGACACGATTTTGATCGAGTTGTGAGAATGGTCGTTATTTTCATACTCTATTTACAAAGTATCTAAGCCTTAAGCCTTTCGTTAAGACATCCACTAAAAGGTAAATTTCCCACGTGTCCTAACGTTGTGTTGATATCTGCATAGATCTTTCCACCACACTGTTGCCAGCGTCGACAAAAGGCATAGTCTTCTGATAAGTACCGTTTCGTTTCTGGATCAATCATGCAGTCAAAACACGCGTGATAGTCATCAAAGTCCCTATTTTGGTGATCGTTCTTACACCACAGTTCCGGAAACTTTTCTTCAAGCTTCGTAAACACCTCACGCTTAATGAGCATGAATCCCGTTGGTCCATCCAGGATTTCAATAAATCCATTTTCAACGGGGCGACGTGCAGCTCCGAAGTTCAATACGAGACTTGACGAGAGCATGGCCATGTTACGATCATCACCTCCCTTTACCGCACTCGCCGCTTGATCCCACATGACACATTTCTTAGGATAACACGCCACGGAAATGTCATGTCCGGAGTTGATGAGTCGCAAAACACTATCGGGGTCAAAGTCTACATCGGCGTCTATAAACATGAAGTAGTCGGCATCCGTCTTTTGCATGAAGCGACCGACTGCGACGTTTCGAGCACGGTGCACAAGTGATTCATTTTCGGTCGTATCTATATACAGTTGGATACCATGTTTAATCAAATGAAGTTGCAATTTTATTATACCTATCATATACTTTTCTAAACACAACCCTCCATAGCATGGCGTACTCAAAAAGACTTTCTTCGTCATTCTGTCTATTTTTGAGCTTTAACCTCTAAGTGTTTTTTTATGATACTTTCAATCTTATTGATTGTCGGTACCGAAACTGAACACTTTTCACAGATTTCAGTTTTGGAACATCTATCGCTAAGTACTATGAGAATGATTGCGGATGCGATGCTATTGGGTGTCTTGCTCATGAGCTCAACACAGTCTTCGAGTGCGGTGCATACTTTGTTACATTGTAATCGTTCCTCTCTTGATACATTGAACGGACCGAGAAGTCGAGGCATGATGTCGAGTGGTTTAGTCACGTAATTTTTTTCAGTCTTACCCATGAGTGTATCCTTGAACATTTGCGTCGTTCGACTGATATCCTTTGATTGAATACCAAACATATCCGCAATTTCTTTTGTCGTTCTTGGATACTGTGCGAGACGACACGCATACAAGACACAATTCGCCTTGATACCGAGACGCACCGCACCACGAGTAAGCTTTTCAGTGTTAAATTTTTTGTACATAATCTTGGCATCTTTGAGAATACAATCGGGGAGCGTATGACACGCTTCGTCGATGTCTTTGTATGCATGGAATAGCGATCTGTCGCGGTGATTCATCGACATATGGAAATTAATCTTTGCCATGCGTTTGTTCTCGTACGTTGATGCTCTATACGTAGAGATGACTGTGCCTTTTCCCCAATTTTGTGAAAATAGTTCCGGATTCGCATTTGGATTTCCACACCTAGATGGATCATTGACCGTACCATCATCAGAAATGCCACTCGTCCATTCTGGGGATTCGTCGATAAATGTTCCATCGACGAGACCACACGACGAGCACACCGGAAATCCCTCCGATCCGATCACTTTGACACCTTCACATTCTCTACATATATTGATATCCACTAGCTTTTGTTCTGTTTGATCTTTAAGAAGTTTGTCCACATCGGACCATATAGCAGCTAGCATGTTATTCTCTCTGTCAACTTTTTAAAAAATCATATTTTCCCACGGAACTTAGGTTTCTAAAAATTAAGATTATCCGCGTGTCGTTTTGCGTGCATTTCAATCATATCGACCGTATCTTTAAAACTTCGAGCTCCTGGAGTTGACGGTTTCCATTTATCCCATTCTTTATCGATTTCGTCGTGATTTTCGGGTGGAACGACGCGTCCATCAATTTCATTATCCGGAACGATAAAGTCTTCCATTTCCGAATCAGTCTCGTCTTCGTCATATATTTCCGAATCTGAGTCCTCAATATCAATTTCGGAGTAATGTGCGTACATGTTATCTCCAAGTGACTTAAACTCCAAGTCTTGAAAACTGGTACCAGTTGGGTAATGTTCCGTGATACTTTCGTATGGTGCGGGGCTCATTTCTTGGTCTTCATCTTCCAATTGATAGACACACGCGGATTTATATACAAGTTCTGTGGCGTTTAAATATCGAATTCCGAGAACCAGGCCAGTGTTCATACCAACCACTCCGTACATTTCGTCTTCGATTCCGTCTTCGTTTACGAGTATTTTTACTATGTCATTTTGGTGTATCTCGGATGCAACAATCATGCTTAAAATTTTGGAACAAAAAATTATCAACGATAATACTACAGATGAAAATCACTATTTATTCGAAGGAAGGATGTCAATACTGTGACCACGCGGTTAAGTTGTGTGAGTCGGAAGGACTCGATTATGAGAAGGTCATGATTGAAAAGGAAGAGCTTAAAAAACTGTGTGGTGGACGGCTTGATTCTTACCCTCAAATATTTAGTGATGGACGTCACATCGGAAACTATTTTGAATTTCAAGACTGGGTTGAGGAAGAGTATGAGCCTCTTTTGGCACCCACACTAAACAGGTTTACTGTATTTCCCCTGAAATACTCACACCTGTGGGAACTTTACAAGAAGGCTCAAATGAGCAATTGGACTGCGGAAGAGGTAGATCTCTCAAAGGACATGGACGATTGGAAGACCCTAAATGACAACGAACAGAAATTCATAAAGTACATCCTGGCATTCTTTGCTGGGTCCGATGGAATTGTTTTTGAGAATATCAATAACAATTTTGCAGATGAGGTGCAGATAAGCGAAGCGCGCTCATTCTACGCATACCAATGCCATAATGAAATGGTCCATGGGGAGACCTATTCAAAATTGATTGATAAGTACATTAAGGATGGGGCTGAAAAGAAGCAGTTATTTGACGCAATCCAAACTGTGCCATGCATTCAGAAGAAAGCGCAGTGGGCTATGAAATGGTTTGATGTGAAGTCTCGTTCGTTTGCTGAGCGCCTATTTGCGTTTGCGTGTGTGGAGGGTATATTCTTTAGCGGATCATTCTGCGCTATTTTTTGGTTGAAGAAGCGAGGTCTCATGCCGGGTCTCTGCTTCTCGAATGAGCTCATTTCTCGTGACGAAGGACTCCACCAAGAGTTTGCGGTGGAACTTTTCAAGTTGCTGAGAAACAAACCCAAGACTGAAACCATTCACGACATCGTTAGAGAAGCCGTTGAGATTGAGAAGGGGTTCATCCTTGACGCACTCCCATGTAATCTCATCGGTATGAACTCCGAGAAGATGTCTGAGTACATTGAATACGTATCAGACCGTCTTCTCAAACAAATCGGTCAGCCACCCATTTGGAATTCGAAGAATCCGTTTGATTTTATGGAGAACATCAGCCTTGATGGCAAGACGAATTTCTTTGAAAAGCGTGTCGGTGATTATGGGAAACTCGACGACGATTCAGGTGAAATTGGCTTCGATGAAGATTTTTAATCTTTGGATATAGTATAAATAAATGGACGGCAAAACCGTCATCATTCTCATTCTCGCTATAGCTCTCTCGGGTGTTCTTGGGTATCTCTTTTCACAAAGACGTATGCGTAAGATGATGATGAAGAAGAAGAGGGGAGGCATGAAGAAGAGGGGAGGCATGAAGAAGAAGGGAGGTATGAAGAAGAAGGGAGGTATGAAGAAGCGTTGGGCTAATAAAATCGAACCGGAGGGTGCGGCGAAGGGGGAACCAGCTGAATCTCAGAGCGGTGTTGCACAGTACGCCATTGAAAATGGACTTTAAGAAAAGGTGAGAAGTTGAGTATATGATCGAAGCTCTACAAGCAGCGATCGGTGAATCTGGACCCCTGGTTGTGGAACATGGAAATACCGTATTTTTCGAAAATTGTATTACGATTTACGAAAAACACGTCCTAAATATGATTGAAAAAATAAAAAATATCGCGTTCACTAAAATTGAACAAACGACCGAGCGTTCATTTGTGTTACTTAGCGCATGAGCATGATTTCGTTACCATCCGCACACTTGCACGACGTGTACTTACCGCTCTTCTTCTTACCAGAGACGATCGGTGCGGCTTGTGCATCCATACCCAAATCCAGAGATCCGAGCGTAGACTTCTTTCCATTCTTAGGGGACGGGGCGAAAGAGATTTCAGACATGTACGGTTCAGCCGTCGGCATTTCGGCCATCGGAGGAACTTCGTCTTCGTCTTCGTCTTCGTCTTCGTCTTCGTCAAGTTCGGCTTCAATCTTCTTTAACTCTTCATCCGAGATTTCAATTTCTTCACCGGATTCACCTTCACCAGCAAATCCTTCCTTTTGAATTTGCATCATACCCCACACGA
>Ga0222719_10003734_pt1 | contig 13473 bp, 16 predicted proteins | sample C33_34DmetaG_FD_165039 | JGI IMG/M metagenome (GOLD analysis project Ga0222719, IMG submission 165039) | Estuarine water microbial communities from San Francisco Bay, California, United States - C33_34D | ecosystem: Environmental > Aquatic > Marine > Unclassified | place: USA: California...
TATTACTCTGAACAATGATCTTGCGGCTTTGACTGTTACTGGAACATCTACACTCACAGGTAATGTCACTGCGAGTGGTAATGTCACTGCGAGTGGTGATGTCACTATGTCTTCTATGAACGGTGGCCAACTTGCTGGTAGACGTAATCTTATCATCAACGGTGCTATGAATGTTTGGCAAAGAGGCACATCTGGAACTCTCGCAGCAACAAATAATTATCTTGTAGATAGATTTCACGGTTCTCGTCTTGGGGGACTTGCAGATATTTTTGATGCATCTCAAGTAACAGATGTTCCAACTGGACAGGGATTTAAGTATTCTTACAAAATAACTCAAGATGGCACTTCAACAACTCTTTCTGGAACAAACGCAGCAATGTTTGGATATAGACCAGAAGGACAAGATTGGTATCATTTGGGGTGGGGAACTGCAAACGCAAAATCTATTACAGTTCAGTTTTGGGTGAAGTCAAGTATTACTGGAACATTCGCATTTACAATTGCAAGCAATAACTCAGACCAAGATATTGCAAAAGAATACACTATAGATTCTGCTAATACATGGGAAAAGAAAACCTTTACAATTCCAGGCCCGACTTCTGGAACATGGACTTCAGATAATTCTGCATTTGGTTATATTACATGGGGATGGTGTGGGGTTCTTGGTAGTGCCAGAGAAACCACCAACATAGATTCTTGGGGAGCTGGTTCAGGCGGTTCGTCTGTAACTGTAACTGCAAACTCTACAAATGCACTTGCTACAACTTCTGGTGCAACATGGCAGATTACTGGAATTCAGATTGAATCTGGCTCAGTTGCCACTCCATTCGAGAACCGCTCATACGGAGAAGAGATTTCGCTCTGTCAGAGGTATTATTCTACAGTTGGGTTTCCAACATATTCTACTTTTGCAACAGGTCAGTTTACATATAACCCAGCCACAAGTATGGGAACAACATTACTTGCACAGACGCCAGGCGGACAAATGAGAGTCACACCAACTATGACTTTCGACCAATCTGCAAGTGATTTTTATGCAAAAGATACAACTGGTGGAACTAAGACACTAACTGGACTAATTTTGCGTGGTTATTCTGGTGGAGGAACGTGTCAATTACAGGCAACATCTGCCTCTAGTTTTGGTAATGACGACCAAAATTTGAATGTTAGTGGGACTGGGGCCAGTTTTCAATTTGATTCGGAGTTATAAAAAATGAATGAAATGAATATTACAGAAGTAAAATATTTTTGGATGTATGCCGATGATGGTGAAACCAAAATTAGAACATCTATATCAGCAACAATTGATGGTGTTGAAATGTCAGTTCCTATTAATTCGATTGGTAACAGACACTATGACGAAATCATGCGTCAAGTAGAATCTGGCAACTTAACCATTGCTGATGCAGAGGAATAAATAAAACATGGCAAGTAAAATTAAAGTAGATCAGATTGATACCACACTAGGAACTGGTAATGTAACCATTGATCCAGACAACAATACACTTGTTGTGGATACTGATAATAGTCGTGTAGGCATTGGTGGTTCGCCTGAAGCAAAATTGCATATTTCTACTGGCGGCGGGATTGTTCCATTTGCGTCTTCGCAGATTGTTTCTGAAAGTGCTGGCAACAACTATATTGAACTGAATGGCGGTTCAGCAAGCACAACTGCATTGTATTTTGGTGATTCCGCTGACCAAGATGCGGGCGGTGTTTTATACAATCATAGCAATGATTCTATGAGCCTTAGAGTTAATGCGTCAAGTCGATTAGTTATAGACAGCAGCGGTAAGGTGGGCATTGGCACTACAAATCCAGATGCAGCGGGCTTAACAATATCTTCTGGTGGTGGAGAGATGATTCATCTCATCTCATCTCATAGTAATAAAGCACACATTGAAGCGGAATCTTCTAATGGTTCTATGTGGAGAATTGGAACTCTGGACAGTAATCCAGATGTGACTCTCCAAGCAATGCATTCTAGTGGAGATATTAGATTTGAGACAAACGGTGGAGATGACGCTTTCCTAATACAGAATGATGGTGCATTTAGAGGAAAACTTCTATTTAATGGCACACCAAACTTTGGGCCCAATGGCACTTGGACTTCTACTGGTCAGAGTTTATCATCATATCCAAATGCAACAGTATTTCAAATTACTGTAACTATGCAAAATATCGCCATATATACTGCTGCAATGTTAATTTATAAAACCAGTAACGGACAATATTTTGAAATGTCAAATGTAAGTAATAGTGGAATAAATATTAGAATGAATGGCGCTACTATTGAAACAAATCAAACATCTGGTGCAAACCAAACTGGTTCTGCTGGTAATATGAGAATCGCTTACGGTGGAGGACAATTTGCATAATGACTGAGAATACGATACAAAATTGGTTGGACGACCCTTCGTCTGTTGATGAAGCATATGCGGCTGCAGTAAGTAATATTGCTCCCTTAAAAATTCGTGCAATTAGAGATAAACTATTAAAAGAATCTGATTGGGTTGTTACAAAGGAAACAGAACAGCCTGGTTCAGTAACTAATTATGAAGAATGGAAGACATACAGACAGGCACTTAGAGATTTGCCTGCTACCGCATCACCTACAATTGATGTAAATGAAAATCTATTGAATGTGACATGGCCCACAAAGCCTGAATAAATAAACTTATACCTCTAGTGGATTCTAGGGGTGGACAAAGGAGAAAATAAAATGGCAATTACCAAAAGAACAGAAGAAGATAAAATTGAAGTAGTAGGACAGTTCAAACATATTCAAGTGAGAACTGCTACAATTATTGAAGAAGATGGTGTTGAACTTTCACGTTCATTTTCCAGACACGTTGTTGCTCCAGATGCAGACGTTACTAGTGAAAGTGCAGAGGTTCAAGGTATCTCTGCTACGGTTCACACTCAGGCAGTTAAAGACGCCTATGCTGCACACCTTGCTGCACAAGCATCTGCTGATGGTGAATAAATCAATAACTTCATAATTACTTCTAAAACCCGCTTAGGCGGGTTTTATTTTATTTAACATACAATCCTTATAAATAGATGAAAGAAGGAGATTGTGTGGAATGGCGACTATTTCAAATATATTCATTGATCAAGGTGCAGACTTTTCGACTACAGTAACTATTAATGATAGTGCTGGAGCAGCTTTAGATTTGTCTGGTTATACCGCTCTTGGACAGATTCGTAAAACATATGCATCAACAACTGCAACATCTTTTACGTCAACATTTGATTCTGACCGCACAACTGGAAAAATAACAATATCACTTACTGACACTGAAACTGCAACTTTAGAAGAGGGAAGATATGTTTATGATCTTTTGATAACCGCTTCTGATGGAACGAAAACTAGAGTTGTAGAGGGTCATGCTGTGGTAAACCCAAGTGTTTCTAGGAGCTCTTAATCATGTCTATTTCTGCTAAAGTAACTCAGTCAAGGACAATAGTTGGTTCGGTTTCTCAAGGAAATCAACCACAAGTAACTCGTGTTACAGTGCCTGGCCCACAGGGCCCATCTGGTGCTACAGGGGGTAGGTTGACTGAACTTACTGACGTTGATGCTACATCGGTTGCAGATGGAGGAATGATACAATATGATGGAAACACAGAAAAGTTTGTAATAACAAACCGAATCGAAACCGATACTGGCGAACTTCGTCTGAACGGTGGAGCATTTTAATTTAAAACAAGGTAGAAAAAAATGGCAACTATTATTCAAGTAAAACGCACCACAACTGCCAACCTACCATCACAGTTGGAACAGGGTGAACTCGCTTACATTTATGATACTTCAGCAACTGATACTGATGCAGGCGGAAATGGTGGAAGATTATATATTGGTGATCCAACCACTAATACTAACACACCATTAAAAATCGGTGGTAAATACTATACTGATTTGATGGATCATACACATGGCACATTGACTGCCAGTGCAGCTGTTATTGTTGATTCAAGTAGTAAGATTGATGTCTGGAATGTTGATAATCTTACATTGGACGGCAATACACTTTCCTCGACAGATACAAATGGTAATATCAATGTTACTCCAAATGGAACTGGTAAATCTATTATTACCAACATGTATGTCGATGCAACAACTTCACTACAAGAATATATCCAAGATCAAACTGGTGGTGCTGTAGTTGCTGGAGAAGGTATTGATGTTGCATATGATGACTCTGCCGGAACAACAACAATTTCTGGTGAGGATGCAACCACTTCAAATAAAGGTATTGCATCTTTTGATTCTGGAGACTTTGGTGTTACCAGTGGTGCGGTAACGCTAAGTGATGATGTTGTTAAAACAATAACAACAGACAGTGGTGCATTAACTCCATCTTCACACGGATTATCAGTTCTTGGTGGTGAAGGTATGGATGTTACTCATACTGGAACTACAATTACAGTAGCTGGTGAAGACGCAACTACAAGTAACAAAGGTGTCGCTTCTTTTAATTCAAGTAACTTCTCTGTTTCTTCTGGTGCGGTATCTCTTGCATCTGGAGGTGTTGCAAACGGTGATTTGGCAAACTCTGCAATCACAGTTTCGGATGGTTCAAACTCTAATGCTGTAGATTTGGGAGACACACTCTCAATTCTAGGTGGAACTGGTTTGACATCTACACACGCTGCAGATCAGATTACTCTTGCAATTGATTCTACGGTTGCAACTCTTACTGGAACACAGACACTAACAAACAAGACAATTGATGCATCTAGTAATACACTTTCAAATATTGCAAATGCATCTCTTACAAACTCTTCCATTACAATCGGTTCTGATACAGTATCACTAGGTGCAACTCAGACAGACTTAAATGGTATTACTTCACTTGATGTTGATAATGTCACGATTGATGGAAACATTGTTTCTACAACAGATACAAATGGAGACTTGTCTTTAGAACCAAACGGAACAGGAACAGTAATCGTTCCTTCTGGTTACGAGTCTCGTGCTGGTTTCCAATCACAGTCACTTGTAAACAAGGCATATGTTGATCAAGTTGCAAATGGACTTGACGTTAAGGCCTCTGTAAGAGTTGCTACAACTGCAAACCTTTCTGCAACCTACAACAACTCTAATGGAACATTGACTGCAACCGCTAACGGTGCAATCGCAATTGATGGTGTTACACTATCTGCAAATGATAGAGTTCTTGTTAAAGACCAGACAGACCCAATTGAGAATGGTTTCTATAAGGTAACTAATACTGGTGGAGCTTCTGCTGCATTCGTTCTTACTAGAACACCAGATGCAAACGAAGCGTCTGAGATTACTGGTGGTGCGTTTACTTTTGTTGAAGAAGGAACAAACAACGCAGATAATGGTTACGTTGCAACACATAACGGAACACCAACACTTGGAACAGACGATATCACATTCGATCAGTTCTCTGGTGCTGGCCAGATTTCTGCTGGAGATGCATTAACAAAAACTGGTAACACAATTGATGTTAATGTTGATGACAGTTCTATTGAGATTGCAAGTGATGCTCTACAAGTCAAGGCACTTGGTATTACCAATGCAATGCTTGCCGGTTCAATTGCAAACGCCAAGTTGACTAACTCAACCATTACAATGTCTGGTGACTCTGGTTCAAACGCAGTAGACTTGGGTGATACTTTCACCTTCACTGGTGGTTCTGGTATTACCTCAACTGTCTCTGGTGATGTTGTAACACATGCAGTAAATGTGGACGACTCATCTATTGAGATTTCTGGGGACAGTCTACAAGTTAAGGCACTTGGTATTACCAATGCAATGTTGGCTGGTTCAATTGCAAATGCAAAACTTGTCAACGATTCAGTAACAATTAACTCTAATACAGTTGCTCTAGGTGCTTCTATTACACTGGACACTGATGACATTGGTGAAGGTTCTACTAACCTATATTACCAAGACGAAAGAGTTTATGACGCTGTTGCTGCAATGATTGGTAACGGAACACAAACAAACATCACTGTTTCTTCTACAGATGGAACAGATGACTTGACATTTAGTGTTGCTACTGCAACAACTTCTGTTAAGGGTGTCGCATCATTTAGTTCTGATAACTTTACTGTTACCTCTGGTGCTGTAACTGTTACTGGAATTGATGGTGGAACTTATTAAAATAGGTATTAGATAATGACAACAGCAATTAAAATCAAAAGATCGGAAACTGCGTCTTCAGTGCCGCAGGCTTCTGATCTTGAGGTTGGTGAATTGGCGGTCAATTTAGAAGACCGAAAGATGTATAGTAAAAAGAGTGATGGAACTGTGGTTCAAGTCGCAGAAGGTAATGCACCAGATAGTGGGTTCTCCATCGCAATGGCAATCGCATTAGGATAAAATGATATGGCAACACCAAGTTCAAGAGCAAACCTTAAAGAATATTGTTTAAGAGCTCTAGGTAAACCAGTAATTGAAATCAATGTAGATCCAGATCAAGTTGAAGATAGGATAGATGAAGCTCTTCAATATTTTGGACAATATCACTATGATGGTGTTGAGAGGGTTTATTTAAAATATCAAATTACTGCTGATGATATAACTCGTGCTAGGAGTGATGAAACACTCACGGCCGTTACAGATGTAGACGGTTCAACAACTGCTACATGGAAACTACAGAAAAATTATATTCCAGTTCCAGAATCTATTCTTAGTGTAGTAAGAGTTTTTGATTTTTCGGATAAAGCAAATATTAATCTTTTTGATGTTCGTTATCAATTGAGACTGAATGACTTGTATGACTTTAGTTCAACATCAGTTATTCATTATCAAATGACAATGCAACATATCGACTTTTTAGATAATATTTTGGTTGGACAAGTTCCTATTCGATTTAATCAACACCAAAATAGATTGTATTTGGATATGGATTGGCAGACAGCTGTTTCTGCTGGAGATTATATTGTAATTGAAGCATATAGAGTTTTAGATCCTTCAACATATACTGATGTGTGGAATGATATGTATCTTAAAAAATATACTACACAGTTGATTAAACGTCAATGGGGTGCAAATCTTTCTAAATTTGAAGGAGTTCAGATGTTGGGTGGTGTTACTCTCAACGGGGCAAAACTTTTTGAGGAGGCTCAAACGGAAATCGAAAAACTTGAGGAACAAATTCAATTAGCATACGAACTTCCACCAATGCATATGATAGGGTAGGTTATGCCGACTAATGTATATTTCGATACTGGAACACGACCAGAACAGGCACTCTATGAAGACTTGATGATTGAACAGTTGAGGATTTATGGACAAGATGTCTACTATATGCCTCGTAAACTGGTTAATGAAGATGATATTTTTGGAGAGGATACATTATCCTCTTTTAATGAAGCGTATCTTATCGAAATGTATTTTGAAAATGTGGATGGATATGAGGGCGAAAAAGAACTCATGTCAAAGTTTGGATTGGATATACAAAATGAGGCAACATTTATTGTTGCAAGAAGAAGATGGGAACAGTTTGTTTCTATAGATTCTAATTTAATTGTATCAAGTAGACCAAATGAGGGAGATTTAATTTATTTCCCGAAAACACAAAAGTTGTTTGAAATTGGATTTGTGGATCACGATGATCCTTTCTATCAAGTTCACAATGTTCCAGCATACAAATTAAAGTGTCGTTTATTTGAGTATGGCCATGAAGACCTTGCAACTGGTATTGCAGAAATTGATGGTGTAGAAACTGATAACAGTCTAAACCAACTTGAATATCAAGTAACATTAGAACAACAGGGAACTATTAATGAACAAATTAGACTTGAAGATAGAAGTGGTTTAATTATTCAAGAAGATTCTGGTGTTAATGATTATATTCTTGCTGAAGATGAAACATACAGTGGTTCTATTATATTAGAGAATTCGGTGCCTGGTGCATCACCTTCCTATATAATACTAGAGCAATATAATATTCAGACTATAGATGAAAAGTCTGATAATAATGATTTTGAAAGATTGGATGATACGATACTAGACTTTACAGAATCGAATCCATTTGGAGATATAGGATTAAAATAATATGATTGGACAACATTTTTATCACGAGACAACAAGAGATATTGTTGTTGCATTTGGAACAATGTTTAATGACATTGAAATTGTTCGTAAGAACAATGCCGGTGCAATTATACAAACTATGAAAGTGCCACTTGCATATGGCCCAAAACAGAAGTGGTTGTCTCGTTTAACGGAAGATCCAAACCTTTCTAAGAAGGTTGCGATTACTCTTCCACGTTTAGGATTTGAGATTACTGGACTAGAGTATGATGCGAGTCGAAAACTAAACAGAGCAATTAAAGTAAAGAAGAAGACAAACAGTTCTACTGCCGATCAACTTCTTTCTTCATATATGCCTGTTCCATATAACATCAATTTTGAATTATATGTTATGGCAAAGAATTCAGATGACGCACTACAAATTACAGAACAAATTCTACCATTCTTTCAACCAGAATATACTATTACAATTAGAGAACGTCCAGACTTAGATATTATTCGGGATGTTCCTATTATATTGAGTGGTATTACTTATGAAGATGATTATGAAGGAGACTTTGCATCTAGAAGAGCAATTATCTACACTTTGAATTTTACAGCAAAATTTTATTTGTATGGGCCTGTATCTTCTCAGAAGGTTATCAAGTCTGTTCAAGTCGATCAGTATGCAAACCTACCAGCAGTTTCTCCAACAAGAGAACAAAGGTTTACTGCTACTCCCGATCCAGTAACTTCTTTTGCTGATGATGATGATTTTGGTTTTAGTGAAACAACTTCGTTCTTCCAAGACGCAAAAGAATTTAATCCAGAGACAGGAGAAGACGAATAAATAGTCTTAAAGGATAAAGAAACATGGCAATTCAAAGAATTACATCACAAATGATTGGAACAGACGTTATTGTTGCAGAAGATTTAGCAGCAAACTCTGTTACCGTTTCGGAAATCGCAGATGGTGCCGTCACTACGGCCAAAATATTAGATTCAAATATCACTACGGCAAAGATTGCAAATAGTGCCATTACTCATGATAAGATTGCCGCAACCACCATCGGTTCCAACAGATTAGAATTCAGAGACTATTTTAGATTTAGAATCACTACCTCTGTTCTCAATCTTAGTGATGCAGCCGAATATACAGTTCCATTTGATACAAATGGAAATGTTGATTTTGATTCCAATAGTGGGTTTTCTGGGGATGCAAATAATACATGGACTCCACCACCATCTACATTTAGTGAAACACAGTTCTGGATTTTTGGTATATCAGCCGGATTTGATACAGACAACGCTGAAGCTCTAAGAGACTGTTCTGTTGGCATTCAACAATCAACAGACGGAGGTTCTACTTGGAGTGATTTGTTTGTTAATACTCAGAGATACTATGATGGCACATCTGACCAAGATGGTGCAACTCTATCGTCAACATACATGCACCCCTTGCTTCCTACTGCTGACTATAGATATAGAATGATGGTTTATGTCAATACTGATGGAACTACATGGGACTTAAATTCCGCCGGTAGTGGTATTAGTGGTGGCAGTCATTCTTTTGATGATAACTCTGTAACTTACTGGTGGGGAATTAGGGTTTACTAATGCGACAAGAAGAAATTCTAGATAATGTTCTTGGTATAACAGATGTAGTGGAGAAAACAACAAAAGAGGTTACTCCACCAAAACCTGTTCTTGTTCCAACAACAACTCTAGATGAACAAGACATAGATAATGATTATAAATATCAGAGAGAAAACTTTTATAATCTGATTGAAAGAGGACAGGATGCTATTGATGGTATTCTTGAACTTGCAAGAGAATCAGACCATCCTCGCAGTTATGAGGTTGCTGGAAATTTAATTAAACAAGTAGCAGAGGTTACTGAAAAACTAGGTGACTTGCAGACAAAGATGAAGAAACTTAAAGAAGTTCCTAACTCTGCACCAAAGAATGTTACAAATGCATTGTTTGTTGGTTCTACTGCTGAATTACAAAAGATGCTTAAAGGGAAAGAATAATGGCAATTAGAAAAATTAGTTCTCGTTCATTGGGAGATGGAGCTGTTGCATCTGTCGATGTAGATACAAATCTTGATATTACTGGAAGACTTTCTGGTGCAGAAGCTGGAATAGGAACTACTTCGCCTGCTAGAATGTTACACATTAGTGGAACAGCTCCGGCAATTGCATTAACTGATACAGAAACAGGTGTAGATACATATATTACATCTTCAAGTGCTCTTGGAGCAACATATATTCAAGTAGACGAAAACGCAGAAGGTTCTGCACCAGTTTTGGGTATTAAAGTTGGTGGCAATGAGATTGCTAGATTTACACCAAACGGTCTTGCAATTGGAGGAGCAGGAGTTGCAAATACTCTTGAAGAATATGAAGAGGGCAGTTGGACTCCAGTAATACAGGATACAAGTGGTAACTCATCTTCCAGCACAGCAAGCCTTTCAGATTATATAAGAATAGGGAAGCATGTTACCATTAGATGTTATTTTGTCAATTTTGACACTACAGGATTAAATGGTGGTGAGGACTTACGAATCTATGGTCTTCCTTTTACATCTCAACAACTATCAACAGGTTCAGTTCTTGCAAATTATTTAACTACAAATTCTTCAACAACAAATGGAATAGTTTCCTACATTGGGAATAATTCAACTTATGCTAGTATATGGGAATCAAGAAGAGGCATTTCTGGAACGATAAGTAATGTAGATTATTTTAGTAGTGGGCTTGCAGACATCATGTTCACTCATACTTATTTTATAGATTAAAATTAGAACTATGTTATGGCAAATTATGATCACTATCTTGGAAATCCACTACTAAAAAAATCCAATGTTCCTGTAGAGTGGACTAAAGAACAAATTGTAGAATATCAGAAGTGTATGGAAGATCCCATATATTTCATTAAGAACTATATTCGTATTGTTTCTTTGGATGAGGGATTAGTTCCCTTTGAGATGTATGATTTCCAAGAAGATATTGTAGAAACAATTCACAACAATCGTTTTACGATTTGTAAACTTCCTCGACAGTCTGGTAAGTCCACAACACTGGTATCTTATGTTTTGCATTATGTTCTGTTCAATGCGAATATGAACGTGGCAATCCTTGCGAACAAGGCTGCAACTGCAAGAGATATTCTATCTCGTTTACAACTTGCATACGAAAACCTACCTAAGTGGTTACAGCAAGGGGTAGTGTCATGGAACAAAGGTTCTGTGGACTTAGAGAATGGTTCTCGTGTTGTTGCATCATCCACATCATCATCTGCTGTTCGTGGTGGTTCTTACAATATGTTGTTCCTAGACGAATTTGCATTCGTTCCACATAATGTTGCAGAGGACTTCTTTAGTTCAGTATATCCTACAATCTCATCTGGTAAATCTACTAAAGTTGTTATCGTATCAACTCCTAATGGTATGAACATGTTCTACAAGTTATGGACTGATGCAGAGAACAAACGAAATTCTTATAATATCATAGATGTTCATTGGAGTCAAGTTCCAGGCAGAGATGATAAATGGAGAGAAGAAACAATTGCAAACACCTCTGAAGAACAGTTCAGAAGAGAGTTTGAGTGTGAGTTCTTAGGTTCTGCAAATACACTAATCAATCCAGCAAAAATTAAAACAATGGCTTATATGAATCCTATAAAGTCAAATGCTGGACTAGACTTATATGTTAAACCGCAACCAGATCACATATACACAATTATTTGTGACGTTGCAAGAGGAACAAGAAATGACTATTCTGCATTTATTGTGTTTGATGTGACAACCGTTCCTTATACTATTGCTGCAAAATATAGAAACAATGAGATAAAACCTCTTCTATATCCAAATATAATTCATGATGTTGCAAATGCATATAACCAAGCTTATGTAATGGTTGAGGTAAATGATATCGGTGAACAGGTTGCTACTGCTCTACAATTTGACTTAGAGTATGAGAACCTTATAATGGCAAGCATGCGTGGTCGTGCGGGTCAAGTCGTTGGCGGTGGGTTTAGCGGTGGAAAGGCACAACTTGGGGTAAGAACAACAAAGGCGGTTAAAAAACTAGGTTGCTCTAATCTTAAACAAATTATTGAAACAGATAAATTAATTATTCAAGATTACGATCTAATCAATGAGTTTTCTACATTTATACTCAAGGGACAAACCTTTGAAGCAGAAGATGGACACTCAGATGACCTTGCAATGTGTTGTGTTCTCTTTTCTTGGTTAATTCAACAAACATACTTTAAAGAGTTGACTGACGATGATATTCGTGCTAGAATGTTTATGGAACAACAACATCAACTAGAACAGGATATGGCTCCATTCGGATTCATGGATGATGGATTACAGTCCCCATATGGAGAGACTGTTGTTGATGAATATGGAACTCGTTGGAGTCCAGTGGTTCGTTCACATGATACAGAATGGTAATTTTCTAAATAAGAGTGATATCATTATCTAGTTTTAAAAAACAATTAGAACATACAATTTTAGATTGGTTTATTTGATTTAGAATTTCTTTTCTATCTTCTTCACCTAAACCTTTCCTAGTTGACATCCTACGAATTTCTTTGTCGTTGGGATAAAATTGGAGACAAACCGTTTCAGGCTCACCACAGTAGTTACATTGTTTATTGGCAAGGTATTCATTTATCCAAATGATTCTTTTCCGATAGTTTCTCTTGGCTGATTCTTTGATTGTCTTTTTATATTTGTTATAGAAGTCTGACATACATTTATTTATAAAATGTCAGCATATAAAAAAGTTTTTTGAAACTTGCTTTTTTATAAATAAATGTGTAAAGTTGAAAAAAACTCTATACAATAAACCCAATAAGGAGAAACAGAAATGGCATTTCAAGTATCCCCTGGCGTTCAAGTCAAGGAAATTGATCTAACTAATGTCGTTCCCGCTGTTGCTACTTCTATCGGTGGTATCGCAATTGCCACTCAGAAGGGGCCGATGAATGAAGTCATCACAGTAGGTTCGGAAGAAGAGTTGATCAATACCTTTGGTAAACCAAACAATACGAATTTCGAAACTTGGTTTACTGCCGCCAACTTCTTGCAATATACAAATAACTTGAAAGTTGTTCGTGTCGAAACTGGTGCTCGTAACGCTGTAGCAAGCGGCGGTGCATCACTACTCTCTGCTACTGGCGATGGTTCAACAACTGACTTCACACTATCACAAGCTGTATCTGATGCAGACTTGCTTTCAGTTGAAGTTAATGGTGTTGTAACTACTGCCTTTACAGTGACATCAACTACACTTTCATTCAGTTCTGCACCCGCTTCTGCTGCTACTATTACAGCAAAACTTGGTGCAAGAATTACAAACGATGATTTTTACGAAAACAATTATGCAGATGGTTCTGCATCACTAGGAAACTGGGTTTCAAAGTATCCAGGCGCATGGGGTAACTCTGTTGGGGTTACAATTTGT
>Ga0222719_10003736_pt1 | contig 13470 bp, 9 predicted proteins | sample C33_34DmetaG_FD_165039 | JGI IMG/M metagenome (GOLD analysis project Ga0222719, IMG submission 165039) | Estuarine water microbial communities from San Francisco Bay, California, United States - C33_34D | ecosystem: Environmental > Aquatic > Marine > Unclassified | place: USA: California...
GGCTTCGGTCCAATAAATAGCCTTGCGCTTGATCAGGTCAACAACGCCTTTAAAGTCTTCTTCGGAGCCAATGGTCATCTGGATAGGAACTGGAGTGCAGCCTAGACGATCATGCAATTGCTCGACTACGCGCTCAAAGCTTGCACCTGCGCGGTCCATCTTGTTGACAAACACCATGCGCGGAACTTCGTACTTGTTGGCTTGGCGCCATACGGTCTCGGTTTGCGGCTGGACACCTGACGAGCCACATAAAACAACGACTGCGCCGTCTAACACTCGTAGGGAACGTTCGACTTCAATCGTAAAATCTACGTGCCCAGGGGTATCAATGATATTGATTCGATGCTCTTCAAACTGCTGCGACATGCCTGACCAGAAACAGGTCGTAGCAGCCGAGGTAATAGTGATTCCTCGCTCCTGCTCCTGCTCCATCCAGTCCATGGTCGCCGCACCATCGTGGACTTCACCGATTTTGTGTGACAAACCCGTATAAAACAGCACGCGCTCCGTGGTCGTGGTTTTACCCGCGTCCACGTGCGCACAAATGCCGATATTACGATAGCGCTGAATCGGTGTCTTACGAGCCACAAAAGTGTCCTCGACGTGCGAAAAGCACTATTAGAATCGGAAGTGCGAGAACGCCTTGTTGGCTTCGGCCATACGATGCACGTCTTCACGCTTCTTTACAGCATTACCCTTGCCTTGTGCGGCATCGATAATTTCGCCAGCCAACCGCTGGCGCATAGATTTCTCGCCACGATTACGGGCGTAATCTACCAACCAACGCATTGACAACGCAGCGCGACGTGAAGGACGAACTTCTACTGGGACCTGGTAAGTCGCGCCACCAACACGGCGAGACTTGACCTCAACCATAGGAGCAATGTTCTCTAAGGCTTCATCAAATACTTCGAGAGGATCGCGGCTCAAACGCTCTTGAACGAGATCGAGCGCGCCGTACACGATTGACTCGGCGGTTGCTTTTTTACCGCTGATCATCACGTGATTCATAAATTTTGCGAGGGTTGTGTTCCCAAACTTGGGATCAGGGATTACTTCACGTTTAGCAACTACGCGTCTTCTTGGCATGTCATTACCTTTATGTCTTCAGGGTTATCCAGGCACTCGTTATTGGGGCCCAGCCTTACTGTCGGTACGAAACCGACTTGTTATTTCAAAGCGACCGATACCACCGGCCACTCTGGCTTTTACTTAGGTCGCTTGGCGCCGTACTTAGAGCGACCCTTACGACGATTCGCAACGCCGGAAGTATCGAGACTACCGCGCACTGTGTGGTAGCGAACACCCGGTAAGTCTTTAACACGACCACCACGGATCAATACTACGCTGTGTTCCTGTAGGTTGTGGCCCTCACCGCCGATGTACGAAGAAACTTCGAAACCGTTGGTCAAGCGAACACGACATACTTTACGCAGTGCTGAGTTAGGCTTTTTAGGGGTCGTGGTGTATACGCGTGTGCATACACCGCGACGCTGGGGACAAGCCTGCAGTGCAGGAACGTCACTCTTCGCTACTTTGCGCTTGCGAGGCTTGCGCACGAGCTGGTTAATTGTTGCCATTCAAAAGCTCCGAAATACTTGAGGGACATGCGCCCCAAAATAAAAGAGCGCGCATTCTAATGATGCGCGCATCCCGGGTCAACTGGGATTATGACCGGCATTTGGAAGACGTCTCCGTTGCCGGTCACCACGAGGCGATTATTCGCTCTCGGCCTCCACCTTTTCCATCTCTTCTGCAAAGCTCTCTTGGAACTCTTCATCGGACATGCCCAAAGCAAGACCCTGACTTTCCGCCTTACGGCGACGTTCTTCGTGATAGGTCAAACCGGTACCGGCTGGTATTAATCGGCCAACAATCACGTTTTCTTTTAGTCCACGCAAGTAATCGCGCTTTCCAGTCACTGCAGCTTCGGTCAGGACACGTGTCGTCTCCTGGAACGATGCAGCCGAAATGAAGCTTTCGGTTGCGAGTGACGCTTTAGTAATACCCAATAACTCACGATCTGAGGTCGGTGAAATGAGGCCTTTCGCTTCGAGGCGTTCGCACTCCTCGAGGAACGCTGTGAATTCAACTTGCTCACCCTTGATGAAGGTTGAGTCGCCAGAGGAAGCGATAATTACCTTACGCAACATCTGTCGAACAATCACTTCGATGTGCTTGTCGTTGATCTTCACACCCTGGAGACGATAAACCTCTTGGATTTCGTTGACGATGTACTTCGCAAGCTCGGCAATACCTTTTAAGCGAAGAATATCGTGGGGACTCATAGGACCTTCAGATACGATCTCGCCTTTAGCCACTTGCTCCCCTTCAAAGACTGACAACTGACGCCACTTAGGAATAAGTTCCTCGTAGTGATCCGAACCATCGGGCAAAGTAGACGAGTCAGTTGGCGTAATCATCAGGCGACGCTTGCCTTTGGTTTCTTTACCAAAGCTTACGGTACCGGATATTTCGGCCAAAATAGCTGGCTCTTTGGGCTTGCGTGCTTCGAACAAATCGGCAACACGTGGAAGACCACCGGTAATGTCACGCGTCTTTTTACCTTCCTGAGGAATTCGGGCAATAATGTCGCCGACCTCAACGCGAGCCCCATCTTCGAGGTTGACCATGGCCATAGCAGGCAGGAAATAGTGCGCTGGCACGTTGGTACCTGCTAGCGTCAGCTCGTTCCCTTTATCATCTACCAATGTAACGCCTGCGCGAATATCTTTACCCGCTGCAGGGCGCTCACCCGCCTCCATCACCGAGATGCTCGATAAGCCGGTAAATTCATCCGTTTGACGCTTAATCGTTACGCCTTCTTCCATACCGCTGAACTTCACGGTACCGGCAACTTCAGTGATAATTGGGTGCGTGTGTGGATCCCAGTTCGCAACAACGTCGCCTGCGGAAACCTCCGCTTCGTCGCGAACCTTAATAACCGCACCGTAAGGTACCTTATAACGCTCACGTTCACGACCAACGGCATCAAGGATCGACAGCTCGCCTGAGCGCGACACCGCGACCAGTGATCCGTCAGGACGGTCAACCACTTTAATATTGTGCAACTTAACAACACCGTCGGAGTTCACCTGAATATTGTCCTGTGCCGCTTGGCCAGAAGCCGCCCCACCGATGTGGAACGTACGCATAGTCAGCTGTGTACCTGGCTCACCAATAGACTGGGCCGCCACAACACCAATTGCTTCTCCCATATTCACCTGGTGTCCACGACCGAGGTCTCGGCCATAACACGTAGAGCAAATACCGTAGCGAGTCTTACAGGTGATGGGCGAACGAACTTGAACCTCATCGATACCTAATTCTTCTAAACGCTCGCTCCAGACTTCGTCAACCATCGTACCCGCTTCAAGCAACACTTCATCGGAGCCCGGCTTGACAACATCTCTAGCAACAATTCGACCAAGTACTCGGTCAGACAGTGTCTCAATAATATCGCCACCATCGATAACCGGCGTCATTAATAGGCCATCATCAGTACCGCAATCCTGCTCAACAACCACCACGTCCTGCGCGACATCGACTAAGCGACGAGTCAAGTAACCGGAATTAGCTGTCTTAAGGGCAGTATCCGCAAGACCTTTACGTGCGCCGTGCGTCGAGATGAAATACTGAAGAACGTTCAAGCCCTCTCGGAAGTTTGCGACAATAGGCGTCTCAATAATCGAGCCGTCTGGCTTAGCCATCAAGCCACGCATACCCGCCAACTGACGAATCTGAGCGGGCGAACCTCGCGCCCCAGAATCGGCATACATGAAGACCGAGTTGAAGGAGTCTTCCTCTTCCTCTTCACCGTTACGGTTAATGACCATCTCCTTGGAGAGGTTAGCCATCATTGATTTCGACACTTGGTCGTTCGTGCGTGACCAGATGTCGATAACCTTGTTGTACTTCTCGCCTTGAGTGACTAGACCAGCTGCGTATTGCTGCTCGATCTCTTTCACTTCATCGTAGGCTTTATCTACTAACTCAGCTTTTTCTTCGGGAATTTCAAAGTCGTTAACGCCGATTGATGAACCTGACTTCGTGGAATACTCGTAGCCGGTGTACATCAATTGGTCGGCGAAGATAACCGTCGCCTTCAAACCAACAATTCGGTAACAGTGGTTAATAAGCTTAGAGATCGCTTTCTTAACCATGTTCTTGTTGATCATGTCATAAGACATACCCTCAGGCACGATTTCCCACAGCAGCGCACGACCAACAGTCGTATCAACAATCCGTGTTTGGACTGTGGTCTCCTCGTCGTAGCTGGCAACGGTCTCTTTTACACGCAATTTGATACGCGCCTGCAGATGAACCTGACCTGACGCATAGGCGCGCTGCACCTCGGTTGGGTCAGCAAAGATCATGCCTTCGCCTTTGACGTTGATTCGTTCACGCGTCATGAAGTACAGGCCCAAGACCACGTCTTGCGACGGTACAATAATCGGATCGCCCGATGCGGGCGACAGAATATTGTTAGTCGACATCATTAGGGCGCGCGCTTCAAGTTGCGCCTCAATGGTTAACGGCACGTGCACAGCCATTTGGTCGCCATCGAAGTCGGCGTTGTAGGCAGCACAAACCAATGGGTGTAGCTGAATGGCCTTACCTTCAATCAGCACTGGCTCAAACGCCTGAATACCGAGACGGTGCAATGTTGGCGCACGATTCAAGAGTACAGGGTGCTCGCGAATAACCTCCGCGAGAATGTCCCAGACCTCTGGCGGCTCTCGCTCAACCATCTTCTTGGCCGCTTTAATAGTACTCGCAAGGCCGCGATGCTCGAGCTTACCGAAGATAAACGGCTTGAACAGTTCAAGCGCCATTTTCTTGGGCAAACCACATTGATGCAGCTTCAAAGTAGGGCCGGTTACAATTACCGAACGACCGGAGTAATCCACACGCTTACCGAGCAAGTTCTGACGGAAACGACCTTGCTTACCTTTAATCATGTCGGCAAGGGATTTCAGTGGGCGCTTATTAGAACCCGTGATCGCACGACCCCGACGGCCGTTATCTAACAGCGCATCAACTGATTCCTGCAGCATACGCTTTTCATTGCGCACAATGATATCGGGCGCATTTAAGTCAAGCAGTCGCTTTAAACGGTTGTTCCGGTTGATGACACGACGATACAGATCATTGAGATCCGAAGTGGCAAAACGACCACCATCGAGGGGTACGAGAGGCCGCAAATCAGGCGGTAATACGGGCAGCGCTTTAAGCACCATCCACTCCGGCCTGTTACCCGATCGCGCAAAAGCTTCCAGCAATTTTAACCGCTTAGAGAGCTTCTTGATTTTTGTCTCAGAGTTAGTCGCTGGGATCTCTTCGCGCAGACGCTCCACCTCGACAGGGACTTCGATCTGCATCATCAGATCTTGAATCGCCTCAGCACCCATCTTGGCCGTGAATTCGTCACCGAACTCTTCCATTGCCTCATAGTACTGCTCGTCATTGAGCAGCTGCCCCTGATCCAGCGTCGATAAACCAGGATCAGTCACTACGTATGATTCAAAGTAGAGAATACGCTCGATATCTCGGAGCGTCATATCCAGCAATAAGCCAATACGCGAGGGCAATGACTTCAAAAACCAGATGTGCGCTACCGGACTAGCGAGTTCGATGTGGCCCATGCGCTCACGACGCACTTTCGCCAATGCGACTTCAACACCACACTTCTCACAGATAACACCACGGTGCTTGAGACGCTTATACTTGCCACAAAGACATTCATAGTCCTTTGCAGGACCGAAAATCTTCGCACAAAACAAGCCATCGCGCTCAGGCTTAAACGTCCGATAGTTAATGGTTTCAGGCTTTTTAACTTCACCGTAAGACCAAGATCGGATCATATCGGGCGATGCAAGACCAATGCGAATCGCATCAAAGTCTTCGTTTTTCTCCCTGCTTAGCAGGTTCAACAAATCTTTCATGTCTTAATCCCCTTAGAAGCCTTCAGACTCAGTCTCGAGATCAATATCGATGCCGAGTGAGCGGATTTCCTTGATCAACACGTTGAACGACTCGGGCATGCCCGGCTCCATACGGTGATCACCATCAACGATGTTCTTGTACATCTTGGTACGCCCAGCCACATCGTCAGACTTAACGGTTAACATTTCCTGCAGGGTATACGCGGCGCCGTAGGCTTCAAGCGCCCACACTTCCATCTCACCAAATCGCTGCCCACCGAATTGCGCTTTACCACCCAGCGGCTGCTGTGTAACCAAGCTGTAAGAACCCGTTGAACGCGCATGCATCTTGTCATCAACCAAGTGGTTGAGTTTCAACATGTACATGTAGCCCACTGTCACAGGACGCAGGAATGGATCACCCGTACGGCCATCGTACAATTGAAGCTGTCCGCTATCCGGGATATCCGCCAAGCGAAGCAGATCCTTGATGGACTCTTCTTTCGCGCCATCGAAGACTGGGGTTGCCATCGGCACACCCTTTCGCAGGTTGTGTGCGAGCTCGAGAATCTCCTCATCGGTCAAGGAGTCGATTTTCTCATCCCGACGAGAATCGCTGGCATGGGAGTAAATTTCTTTCAAGAAATTACGCAACTGCGAAATCTTCGCCTGCTGCTCCAACATGTCATTGATTTTAACGCCGAGCCCACGTGCCGCCATACCGAGGTGAGTTTCCAAGATCTGACCAACGTTCATTCGCGAAGGCACGCCCAGCGGGTTAAGAACGATATCGACCGGCTCACCACGCTCATCAAACGGCATGTCTTCCACCGGCATGATCACAGAGATAACACCTTTGTTACCGTGCCGGCCAGCCATCTTGTCGCCCGGCTGAATGCGACGCTTAACAGCGAGGTAGACCTTAACAATCTTGAGTACGCCAGGCGCGAGGTCGTCACCACTTTGAAGCTTGTCTTTCTTGATCTCAAAGCGCTCTTCGAGCTGCTTGTTCTGCTCTTCAAGCAGTCGCTCAGCAGACACTATTTGCTCGTTGAGGTCAGCATCAGCAAGCTTCAGCTTGAACCACTGTTCACGATCCAAATTAGCAAGAACGTCTTCAGTAAGCGCCGTGCCTTTTGGCAAGCCCCCGCCGCTGACGGTCTTTTGACCGGTGATCAGCTGTGCTAGGCGCGCATACGTCGCCTCTTCGTAGATTCGATATTCCTCGCGCAAATCCTTGCGATAATCCGAAAGTTGCGCCGTCTCAATCTGCTTGGCACGAGGATCCTTCTCGAGTCCGTCGCGCGTGAAGACTTGAACGTCGATAACCGTGCCTTTGTAGCTCGAACCCACACGAAGCGATGCGTCTTTAACATCAGAAGCCTTTTCGCCAAAGATGGCACGCAATAGCTTTTCTTCAGGAGTAAGCTGGGTTTCGCCTTTAGGCTGAACCTTACCTACCAAGATATCGCCGGCATCAACTTCCGCACCGATATAAACAATTCCGGACTCATCAAGCTTACTTAAAGCACCTTCACCAACATTGGGAATATCCGAGGTAATTTCCTCTGGCCCAAGCTTAGTATCACGCGCAATACACGTGAGCTCCTGAATATGAATAGACGTGAAACGATCTTCTTGAACCACGCGTTCCGACACTAGAATGGAGTCTTCGAAGTTATAGCCGTTCCAAGGCATAAAGCCGATACGCATATTCTGGCCCAGCGCCAGCTCACCAAGATCTACGGAAGGACCGTCGGCCAAAATGTCACCACGAGCAATAAGATCGCCCTGCTTAACAATAGGTCGCTGATTAATGCACGTATTTTGGTTCGAGCGCTTGTACTTGGTCAGGTTATAGATATCGACCGGCGCCTCGTCGGGACCGACGCTATCCGCATTCACCCGAACAACTATGCGACTTGCGTCGACAGAGTCAATGACACCATCACGATGCGCAACAATACACACACCCGAATCGGCGGCGACGTGGCGCTCCATTCCGGTGCCCACAAGCGGCTTATCAGCCCGCAAGGTGGGGACCGCCTGACGCTGCATGTTCGATCCCATAAGAGCACGGTTAGCATCATCGTGCTCAAGGAACGGAATCAACGATGCAGCAATTGACACAACCTGCTTCGCCGATACATCCATGTAATCGACTTCAGAAGCAGGCTTAATCGTGAATTCGTTCATATGACGAACGTTAATGAGATCATCAACAAAGCGATTTTTGTTATCAAGCGTCGCCGAAGCCTGAGCAATAACATGTTCGGCCTCGTTAATCGCCGACAGATATTCGATATCCTCGGTAACTACGCCCTTAACAACTTTGCGATAGGGTGACTCTAGGAATCCATAGTCATTGGTGCGCGCATACGCTGCCAATGAGTTGATCAAGCCAATGTTTGGACCTTCAGGAGTCTCAATAGGGCAAACGCGACCGTAATGAGTCGGGTGCACGTCACGAACTTCGAAACCAGCACGTTCACGTGTTAAGCCACCTGGACCGAGAGCAGAAACACGCCGCTTGTGAGTCACTTCGGACAGGGGATTGTTCTGATCCATGAACTGTGACAACTGACTTGAACCAAAGAACTCTTTCACAGCCGCCGAAACGGGCTTCGCGTTAATCAAGTCCTGCGGCATCAGACCTTCACTCTCCGCCATTGACAAACGCTCTTTGACTGCACGCTCGACACGAACTAAACCTACGCGGAATTGGTTTTCGGCCATCTCGCCAACCGAACGGATACGTCGGTTACCCAGGTGGTCAATGTCATCCACAATACCTTTACCGTTACGAATAGACACCAGCGACTTCAGAACATCGACGATATCTTCGCGATCAAGCGTGCCGCTTCCTACCGAGCTATCTCGACCCAAACGACGGTTGAACTTCATCCGCCCCACGGCAGACAGGTCGTATCGATCTGCAGAGAAGAACAGGTTTTGAAAGAGGTTCTCCGCCGATTCTTTCGTTGGCGGCTCGCCTGGTCGCATCATGCGGTAAATTTCAACCAAGGCTTCTAGCTCGTTACGCGTAGAATCTTGCGCCAGTGTATCGGACACGAACGGACCACAATCGATTTCGTTGGTGTAAAGAGTCTCGACAGACTCAACACCCTTCTCACGGAACTGAACGATAAGCTCTTCGGTAATCTCCGTGTTGCACTCAACGATCAACTCACCCGTCGCCGTATCGATAACATTTTTCGCTAAACGACGACCGAGTAGGTACTCTTCGGGCACTTCAAGGAACTTGACGCCGGCCTCTTCGAGCTGACGGATGTGACGCGCAGTGATTCGGCGTCCTCGCTCGACGATCAGATCGTCCCCCGCCATAATATCAAACGCTGCCATGTCGCCTTGCAAACGCTTAGGCACTAACCCCATCATTACTGACTGGTCTTCACCTAGCTGGAAAGCGGTAGTGTCGAAGAACATTCCAAGGATTTCTTCGCTGTCATAACCCAGCGCACGCAACAAAACGGTGGCTGGCAGCTTGCGACGACGATCGATTCGGGCATATACCATATCCTTGGCATCGAACTCGAAGTCGAGCCATGAGCCACGGTAAGGAATCACACGTGCAGAATAAAGGAGCTTGCCAGAAGAGTGGGTCTTACCTTTGTCGTGATCAAAGAAGACACCGGGCGAACGATGTAGCTGAGACACGATGACCCGCTCGGTACCATTAATAACAAAGGTACCGTTATCGGTCATTAGGGGAATCTCCCCCATATAGACGTCCTGCTCTTTAATGTCCTTGATGGACTTTGTAGCGGAGTCTTTATCGTAAATAATCAAACGTACTTTAACGCGCAGTGGGCAAGCATAGGTCGTACCACGCAATACACACTCATCAACGTCAAAACCAGGCTTACCCAGCGAGTAGTCGACATATTCTAATGCTGCGTTGCCGCTGTAACTAGCAATAGGGAAGACAGACTTGAAAGCTGCGTGCAGACCATATTCGCCGCGCTCTTCAACTTTTTTGCCTTCCTGGGTAAATTTCCGGTAGGAGTCCAACTGGATCGCGAGCAGATATGGAATGTCCATAACCTTCTCAAGCGAACCGAAATCTTTACGGATGCGTTTCTTCTCAGTATACGAGTAAGCCATCAATACTCCCCAGCATGTCGTTATCGGGCGTCCCCGACTTTATCCGGCTGCTAAACCGGGAAAGGGCCGGAGCGCATTTGCGCCCCAGCCCAGCGATGCCCGAGTACCTCGGGCCCAAGAAACTTACTTAAGCTCGACGCTACCGCCAGCTTCTTCAACTTGCTTCTTGATATCTTCTGCTTCGTCTTTAGAAGCGCCTTCCTTGATCGGGCCAGGTGCGCCGTCAACAAGGCCTTTCGCTTCTTTCAGACCGAGACCAGTGATCGCGCGAACGACCTTGATCACGTTTACTTTCTTCTCGCCGCCTGAAGTCAGGATAACATCAAATTCAGTTTGCTCAGCCGCAGCAGCAGTATCGCCACCTGCAGCAGCGGGTGCAGCAGCTACAGCAGCGGCTGCAGTTACACCGAATTTCTCTTCCATCGCTTCAATCAAGCCAACGATGTCCATAACGCTCATTTCAGCAATCCCGTCAAGGATCTCTTCTTTTGAAAGTGCCATCTGTAAATCTCCTAGTGAAAAAGTATGGGAACAGGGCTACCGCGCTTACGCGGCCTGTTCCTTCTGGTCTCGAACCGCCGCAAGTGTACGTACCAACTTGCCAGGTACCGCGTTCATGGTCTGTACTAGCTTGGTTGTTGGGGCCAACATGGTTCCCATCAACATTGACAACGCTTGATCGCGCGTTGGCAGTTTCGCAAGTACATCCAGCTCACTGGCACCCAACAGCTGTCCACTGACAGACAGTGCTTTTACCTCGAACTTATCGTTCGCCTTGGCAAAGTCCTTAAACAATCTCGCTGCTGCGCCCGGATCTTCCATTGAAAAACCGAACAGGGACGGGCCTGTGAGTGTCTCGTTGACACACTCATACTCCGTTCCTTCAAGCGCACGCTTGGCCAATGTGTTACGCACAACGCGCAGATACACCTGGTTTTCGCGAGCACTTGCACGCAGAGCAGTCATGTCACTCACGCTGACGCCACGGGCGTCGGCAACTACGAGTGAAAGGGCACCGGCAGCGGTCTCGTTGACTTCGGCGACAATCGCCTTCTTTTCCTCGAGTCCAATAGCCATTGGTCTACTCCTGGATTAATAGTTATGGTGTCCACAGCACGCTGCTTTCACCGCCCATTGGTGAACGTTGTCACCATCTGCGTAGGTCCCTTCCCAGACTGCGCGTCTGTTCTGGACATTAAGAAGCCCAAGAGCCCCTCCTACGGTCTTTGACAGCCTTCAGCGCTCCACACGGGCTTTAATTCCCACGCTTTTTCTAAAGACTTCAAAGTCGAAGAAAGTCATATAACTACTGGCTTTCCTCGCCGACGACCGAAGCCGTCAAACTGTGGCGCCCGAAGGCACCGATTTAGATTTCAAGTGACGAATGGTCAATCGTGACGCCGGGGCCCATTGTTGTAGATAGGGTTACCTTGCGGAGATACACGCCTTTCGACGCCGCAGGCTTGGCTTTCTTTAGATCGCTAAGTACTGCAACTAGGTTACCTCTGATCGCATCGGCGTCGAAATTCACTTTACCAATACCGCCGTGGATGATGCCGTTCTTGTCCGTTCGGAAGCGAATCTGACCGGCCTTCGCATTCTTCACCGCACCTTCGATATCCGGCGTAACAGTCCCGGTCTTTGGATTTGGCATCAGACCGCGTGGACCGAGAACTTGGCCCAACTGCCCCACAATGCGCATTGCATCAGGAGAGGCTACGACGACATCGAAGTCCATCATTCCACCTTTAACTTCAGCTGCGAGCTCATCCATGCCAACGAAGTCGGCACCCGCTGCTTTGGCCTTCTCCGCGTTTTCGCCCTGCGTGAAAACTGCAACGCGAACCTCGGAGCCGGTTCCGTGTGGCAGGGTAGTCGCACCGCGGACGCCTTGGTCCGATTTCCGCGCGTCAACACCCAAGTTAACTGCGATTTCTACTGTCTCGTTAAACTTTGCCGTACCAAACTCTTTCAAAAGCGCGATTGCTTCATCTAGTGGATAGGATCGGTTTGCATCTACTTTCTCGCGGAATGCGCGCACGCGCTTAGACAACTTAGCCATCCGATCAACCCTCCACATCGATGCCAGCAGAACGAGCGCTGCCAGCAATAGTTCTTACAGCAGCGTCCATATCTGCGGCTGTTAAATCAGGCCACTTCTGGGTAGCAATATCTTCCAACTGAGCGCGAGTCACCTTACCGACCTTCTCGGTGTTAGGACGACCAGAACCGCTCTTGATACCGAGCGTCTTCTTCAACAAGACAGCAGCTGGAGGCGTCTTCTGAATAAAAGTGAAGGACTTATCGCTATAAACGGTAATAACAACAGGTATAGGTAAGCCCGGCTCAAGGCTCTGGGTAGCGGCATTAAACGCCTTACAGAATTCCATGATGTTAACGCCTTTCTGGCCCAACGCAGGACCAACAGGCGGACTTGGATTCGCCTGTCCGGCGGGGATTTGCAGCTTAATATAGCCGTCAATCTTCTTAGCCATGATAATCTCCCGGGTTCAAACGCTGCTCGCACCTTACGGCCTTACAGCTCCCCATTGTGGCCGCCTAAGCAGCTCGCTCATTTATTGCTTCTCCAAAAAGAAGCACAACTAATCAGGCCTTCTCGACCTGACCAAATTCTAATTCGACCGGTGTAGAGCGGCCAAAAATTAATACCGCTACATTCAATCGACTCTTCTCGTAGTTAACGTCTTCCACTACGCCGTTAAAATCGTTGAACGGTCCATCGATAACGCGAACCATCTCACCCGGCTCAAACATCGTCTTGGGCTTAGGCTGATCGACGCCTGCCTCAACACGCTGCAGTATTGCGTTAGCTTCCTTCTCAGTGATTGGGGCAGGCTTGTCAGCCTTACCGCCAATAAATCCAAGAACTCGCGGTGTTTCTTTCACCAAATGCCAAGTCTCGTCATCCAGCTCCATCTGAACCAGCACATAACCTGGAAAGAACTTGCGCTCACTTTTACGCTTCTGGCCAGCTTTCATCTCCACTACCTCTTCGGTAGGAACAATGATCTCGCCAAATCGATCTTCCATTGAGTGACGCTCAATACGCTCTTTCAGCGCAACCGCCACCTTCTTCTCATACTGAGAGAACGCGTGTACCACATACCAACGCATAGCCATGTCGTCCTCTCCTAACCTATAGCCATGGACACAAGCCAGCCCAGCAGACTGTCCATTGCCCATAAAATCAACGCCATCACAAACACAAAGGCCACAACAATCATGGTGGTTTGAGTGGTCTCTTGTCGCGTCGGCCAAATCACCTTGCGAATCTCTGTTCTTGAGCCTTTTACCAGCTGCCAGAACGCACCACCCCGCACGGTGGTTGATGCGATCCAACCCGCAACGATCGCCAGCACCAATAGCGCAATAACGCGATACAGGAGCGACTGATCTGAAT
>Ga0222719_10003737_pt1 | contig 13468 bp, 19 predicted proteins | sample C33_34DmetaG_FD_165039 | JGI IMG/M metagenome (GOLD analysis project Ga0222719, IMG submission 165039) | Estuarine water microbial communities from San Francisco Bay, California, United States - C33_34D | ecosystem: Environmental > Aquatic > Marine > Unclassified | place: USA: California...
GTCTTGATAGATATTACGGTATGCTCGATTTAGCGGTTGGTGTTGGTGCCGTAATTCAAGGCGGTGCTACATACAGTCTAGAAGATGGTACAAAATTAGGTTACTATAAGAATTGGCGTAAGGATAAGGATCTATGGGAGAATACAATTCTTCCAAAAGTAGAAGAGCGTATTGGTAAGGAATGGTCTTATTCAAATAATGACGGTGAGGAAGACGTACCTGATGAAGTAGAAGAGGTAGAAAAACCAAAAAAAGTAAAGCCTCTCTCTGACCTAATTGATGAAGAGTAATCTATAATTTTACCTATAAAGGTTATAGCTAGAAGCATATGCTTCTAGCTTTTTTTGTATAAATATATTTGTGAAGTTTTACAATAAAACTCTTAATAAAAAGTTTTGGTCTGAGGATAAAAAATTTGATCCAGAGATTAGAAAAAAGCTTTTGGCAATAGCCAATGACTTCTTAGATAAGCTAGATTTAGAAGGAGTGGAGATTTATGATATTACTTTAACAGGTAGTAATAGTAATTATAACTACAATAAGTTTTCAGATCTCGATGTTCACGTTTTAATTGATTTTAAGGATATAAACGAAGATGAAGATTTAGTTAAAAAAGCTCTCGATGGTCAGCGCTTTATATGGAATTTAAGACATAACATTAACCTTAGAGGTCATGACGTGGAAATGTATATGCAAGATAAGGACGAGCCTCACGCTGCTTCAGGATTATATTCACTTAAAAACGATGCATGGGTAACCGAACCTTCTTACGATCCACCTTCAGTAGATGAAAGAGATGTAACTAAAAAAGCGGAAACATTTATTAATGATGTTGAAATCTTAAAAAAGAAATTACCCGATGTTAAAGGATCTGCTGCAAAAGATTTATATAATAAGGCTGGTAAGCTTAAGAAAAAAATTGCTAATATGCGGAAGCAGGGATTAGAAAGAGAAGGAGAGTTTTCAATTGAAAACTTAGCGTTCAAACAATTACGAAACACGAACGTTATTGGAGATCTTATTGATATAATCTCTAGCTCTTACGACAAAATTTATATGGAAAACTTTAAAACGTTTTTCAAATACCGTAACATAAACGGTTAAAAGATGAGTAAAAAGAGGTAGAAAGTATTATAGCGCACTACTTTTTGTGCCGAAGAATTGGAAATCTTTTTCCACCGTAAGGCTCGTTCCAACCGCCCTCTTCTCTCCGGCGCTCAATCTCCTGAGCAAGAGTTTCTTTTGGTTTTATAGTTAAACTAGACTTTAATTTCTCATTTAGGTCTGCTATATGATCAACTATTTGCAGAGACATCTTAGTATTAAATCCAAAAGACTTATTAAGCTTTACAGTCTGTAAATATTTCTCTAATTCAGTTATTATGTCGTGAGGAGAGTGATCTTGTTCAGCTTCTTCATTCTCATTGATTTGAGTATAAGCTTCTGATAAAAGATTACGATCTTTTTCCCATGAGTTGTGTTGCATATTATTATATAGTTAACCAGTTAAAAAAGATATTTTTTAATATAATTTATATATGAGTAAGAAGTTGGTTTTATCTACTTCTAATGTATGGAGCCTTTAATACACCTTTACATGTCCAGTTGTAATACTTATTAGTAGGCTTTAGTGGCATCTTTCTTTTATATTCTGGAGGAAATCCATCTCTTAAATGACCATGCCTACCAATAAGATTCATCATACCTCTATCTAGAATCAAATTATGCTCATCTCTAAATGTTTTAATAAGTTCTGTTATTGTGCTTTTAAAGTCACCATAATCAGGATGATAAAAATGATATTTACCTGCCCAAGAGATGTTCTTCTGTCTATTAATCTCACTAATCCTCTCCTTCTGCTTTATGAAGGGATTATCTGGATCACCAGGTTCATATGCAAACCAGCAGTTAGTTGGTCTGAAGTCTTTGTTTAATATTTTTGGATCATCCTTACTGAGCTGTAAAAACTCTTCTTCATGTATATACCTTTTCTGTTTAGTAGTCCACTTTAACACAGTAAACACTAGATTGTCATAATTACTGTCTTTTGATTCCTGTAGTATAGAATAATAATCATTGCCTTCTGCAGGTGTTCCATAATAATTATCATTAACATTATCACATGCTCTTGAACCAATATAATATCTATCTTGATCTAAGACATCAACTCTGTATATGAGATATATCTTACCATCTTTTCTTCTATATTTTTCAAAATCTGCTGGAATTACTTTCATAATAGGCTATAATAATATTTATGGAAATGGATAGTAAAAATATGGATTCTGGGGTAAAAAGCCCAAAAAAGTTAGTATTATCATTTAGTGGTGGTGCAGATAGCACTGTTCTCCTTCACATGGCTGTTGATCAGGGCTATGATGAAATTCATACTATCTCATTTGATTATGGTCAAAGACATAAGAGAGAGCTTGAGTGTATTGAGAAGCAATTTAATGAGATTTACTCAAAGCATGATGTAGTATTGTTTAATACGGTTATTGATGCGAGGTTCCTAAGTAAAGTGTCACCTACCTCTTCTCTTACTAATTTAGATATAGACAATCCAGATATTAGTAAGATCGCAGGAGATGCTCAACCAGTATCTTATGTTCCGTTTAGAAATCAGATGTTTATTAGTATTTGCTGTGCTTACGCTGAAAGCTTACAAGCTAATGAGGTATGGTATGGCGCGGCTCAGGTAGATTCTCTTGCTGGCTACTGGGATGGTGATGTTTCGTTCGTAGAAAAGATGAATCAACTAGTATGTCTTAATCGCGAGCATAAGATTACAGTAAAAGCTCCTCTCCTTACTATGTCTAAAGCAGATATTATTAAAGAGGGTGTAAAACTTGGTGTTAAGTTTGAGGATACGTGGACTTGTTACTCAAACCGCGAAGATGGGCTAGCAGATGCTACTACACCCTCAAGTAGTATGAGAATTCAGGGCTTTATACAGAGTGGTTACTGCGATCCTATCAAATATATCCAGCAAGACAAGATTGATGAGCTATATAGACAGCATGGCTGTAAGGAAATTTGATTACTTGTAGCCAATATAGGGTGTGTGTGGAGTTAGCATCTCCCATCCCTTATGGTTTGTAATTCTACCTGCTACTAGGCTTAACAAACTATCATGTCTTAAGTTATGTTCTTTTAACTCAGGGTGTGTCTTTGCTTCACTAGGGTTATTAAACTTAATAATAACACCATCCTTAATAATTTCTTTAGGCTCCCATCCTGTCTTAATATCTTTATATTCTGGCAGTCTCCACCCCTTAAAGTGATTGTTAACAGCCTTGTCCCATAAAACTGCAGAAAAGCTACACCAAGAAATATTATGTTTCTTGCAAAACTCTGTTACATTCTCAACAACATGTCTATTACCATCTGGATCTAAAACACCTCTTCTTCTAACCTTTGTATGATCATAATCCTCTCTTACCCAGCCTTTATGCTCATTCTTATTACCATTTAATAACTCACTCAATGCACCCATACATAGATTATGTTTTCTACTTGCATGTTTAAGTGACTTAAACTCATGAACCTCACCAAAAGGATCCTTTAATCTACACTTTCTAGAATAACTTGGTGCGCAGCCTGCTATTGGAGCTACATTAAGTGTTGGTTTAAGAGTATCAATATAGTGCTGCTCTCTTTCAAACCTTTCCTTCTTACTACATTCCTCTATAATTTCAAACTTAAGGTTAGGGTTCTTTTGAAATGCCCTTGCCATCTTATGATTACATCTATTGTTATTACAGGCTATAGTGTGTGCTTTCCATCTTTGATCAATATCTTTTGAGGAACCAATATAAAACTCATCACCTATAGTAATCCTATAAATACCACACTTCATATAAGTATTTATGCTCTAGGGTCACAAAACCCTGCCTTTTAGCTAACTTTATTGACGCGAAGCTAAAAGACCCAATCAAGTATATTCAGCAAGATAAGATCGATGAACTGTATAAGCAGAGCGACTGTAAAGAGATCTAATAACTATAAATTATAGACCGTATCGTCTCAATTCTTCTAGTTGCCAACTATTTTTTGGCTTCATACGCTCTTTAAATGATACTGTTTCTTGTTTTGGAGCAGTATTTCTTTTATCTTTTTGAGTCTGTTCAATAAGATATTGTGAGGTATAAGATTCAGCAACAACCTCTTCAGAATCTTCACACGGTACATAATCACACTTTTCGTCTTTTCCATCACCATCATCATATTTTCCTTTTTTCTCTTCTTCATCACCTATACGACCTATACTGCGCCTAAGACTGAATAATACATCATCCACCTCATTCACATCTATCTCATCTACCTCAACACCACCTAGACCAAACTCATGAGGAACTCCTAATTCCTCTAACTCAGTACGAAGAGCTTTTCTATAAATCTCCGGGACCTTAATAAAAGTAACTTTTTTACCTTTCATCGCTTCATCATATTTTCCTTTTTTCTCCTCATCTTCACCCTTATTTAAATTACCACTAATAAATGATAGTAAATTAGGTATTTTAGAATCATTATTAAAAGCATCTGCTACCTCAACTGCTCTTTTATATAATTCAGGACTTAGCTTATGTAGAGCAATCATTATGCTCTGACCTCTACGTAATTCAGGGCGTCTATTACGTAGCTTTTCAGCGTTCGCAAGAACCTCTTCCACACCAACATGCTCCATTGCTTCATCATATTCTGTCTCACTTACAGGATACTCTTCTACGCTTTCAGGTCTCCAATCATGTTCTTCATCTTCCATTTCTTCATCCTCTAAACCGGCTTCAACTGGCTTAACAATAGAAGAAAGATAAGCGGCGATTTTTTCATAACCAGGCTCGGCTTGAATTTGCTTAATAAAGGATTTAAGCTGCTCGACGGTGCTAATCTTATCAGCATACTCTTCAACTTGCGATAATGCTTCATCCTCTATATCAAAACCCTCTTCACCAAGATGAGTGCGAATTTCACCAAGAACCTTGGCTAGTGAAGCAGTAATTACTAAAGCTTCATCAGAAATAACATCAGTAAGAGCATCGTCAAGCTCTTTACCTGATTTTGACTTCCTAACCTCTTTAGCTATAGCCTCGGCAGCAGCCTGCGCAGCGTACTTCTCTTCTCTACCTCTATTTACACCAACACCACTAATAAAGTTATCTAATGTTTCTTCAATTCTTGCAGCGATCGCATCTTTATTTTGATTAATGAGATCTTGCTTAGCTTGAAGTGCAGCTAACATAGCTTGTTTCTTACCAGAAAACCCAGGAGCTTTTTTAATTGCATTAAGCTCATCATCATTTAATATATCCATATAGTAGAGTGTCTCTCTTATAAATTTAATAGTATCAAGTGGTGCTGCACTAAGTCCACCTGCTCTCATTTTTTTAGTGATACCTCCAAAAGCCGGATGAGCCTTGGTATAAGGTGATACTTTTGCCTCGGTTAGAGTCTGAATACGATTAAATAGATTACTAAAAGAACTCATATACAATATATTTATGGAAAAGAAGCTAAATTATAAAGATTTCAATGAAATGTCTCATAAAAAGATGTGTCAAATACCTGGTATTGGTAAGACTACTGCGACACGAATTATAGCTATGAGACCATTTAGAAGTGACCAGGATCTCTTTAAAATTAAAGGCTTAGGCAAAGCTACTCTTGAAAAGTTAGGTATTAAAAAAGAAAAAAAACAAAGAAAGAAATGGTTACAGCATCCATATGACGATAAGGGGGTAGATTACCCACACTACTGCTTCGCACACGACACTCTTACCGGTCAGCTAGACTTCTTTTGGAGAATCCCACGTGAACGTAGAAAATATTACGAACCTTAATAAATTAACGTATAATGTGCGCAATATTTGGATCCTTTGATAGAAGTATGTTTGAAGTACTTCATGAAGCGAATAAAGAGCGTGGTAATTTTGCTAGTAGCATGGTCACCGTCGGCTTAGAGGATGTTTATATTGGTAAGTTTGAAGGCAATATTAATTTCGATAAGGTGAGATACAGTAGTGATTTTTGTTATGTTACGGGTCACGTACAAGCTCCTACCTCTTCTATGAGAGAGTGGAGTTATGATACATCACATCCTTTTGAATCTTTATCCTGGATTGTGAGTCATAATGGCGTGCTTACAAATGAAAGCGAAATCAAAAAACATTATGTACCGCATGTTGTTAATCCTGTTGATACAGCACTAATTGTAGAACTATTGCAATACTTTACAGATAATGAGGATAAAAAACCCGACCCGGTTAAGGCTATTATAAAAACGTTGAACATATTACAAGGTACCTTTGCTCTATCTATAATAGATTCTGATACTGGTGAGATTTATTTAGCAAGATCTGGTTCTATTTTACATTATGATAAAAACGGCAACTTTTCTACAAAGCCTGGCACTGGTTATAAGGAACTTCCAGAGGGTGTTATTATGAGACTTAACAAGAAAACGCGAAGATGGAATAAGGTTGGTGTTTTTGAAGTTAAGTCTCCCTTTTTATTTTTATGAGTACGTTTTATTTTTCTGCAACCAAAGGACAAAAGGAAGATACCTTATTATATAAATCAGGTAGTAAGGATTTTTTCTTTAAAGAGAACAACACCACAACAATTGCAAAAGTTTATAATAAGGCGATTGATTTTGCCATTAAAGAAAATGTAGATTGCTTAGTATTGTGTCACGATGATGTAATTATTGAATCTAATCTAGATGTAAAGATACCGGAGCTGTGTGATCGCTTTGACATGTTTGGTGTTGCTGGTACAACTCAATGTAAATTAGAAAAACCTGCACTATGGCATCTTATGGGTGGTGGTTTTGGTGGCGGTAATTTACACGGAGCTGTAGCACATGGTACGCAAGATCAAAAATCTATGACATACTTTGGACCTTATCCAAAGCGCACTGTTATGCTAGATGGTGTTTTTCTTGCAATTAAAAAAGAGGTATTTACAAAAATTAGATTTGATGAAACATGTCCTGCTGGTTTTCATTTTTATGATCTTCAGTACTCAATGGATGCACACAAAGCTGGGTTTAAAGTAGGTGTAGGTGATATTATGATTACGCATGCATCACCCGGATTAAGAGAGTTTACAGATGAATTCAACAAAGGACAGGAATGGTTCTTGCAAAGATATAAATCGAGTATAAACTAAGTTGTGAGTAAAATTAATTTAGATGAGTTTGAAAATATTCTGATATATAAATCGCTCACTGATGGTGGTTATCTTGCCTCAATTGCAGATATAGTAAAGCCTGACTATTTTAAAAATAAGGTTATTGCAAATATATTTACTATAGTAAAAGACTTTACGGAAAAGCGTAACAAGCTACCTACTACAACAGAGATTAAAACGTATCTTGTTACTGATGAGCAAAAAGCAGAATTTAAACAACTAGTTCAATCCTTCAGTGAGATAGATAAAGCTTTAGATAAGGATGAGTTGTATGAAAATACAGAGCGCTTCTTAAAAGAGAAGGCTGTATATCATACGATGTTAGATGTTGCGTCCGACGTATCAAAAAGCGAAGTTGATACATCCGATATTCTCAATAAATTTGAAAAGTCATGTAACATTAGTTTGGTAACAGATCTTGGATTAGACTTGTTTGGTGATATTGATACAGTTATTAATGATCTTAACGCTGTAGAAAAACACATACCCTCAAAATGGGAGTGGTTAGATGAAACTCTTGGTGGTGGATTTTTAGAATCAGGGAAAGCGTTATATGTATTTGCTGGTGAAACAAATATTGGTAAGTCCATCTTTCTTGGTAATATTGCTAGTAATATTGCATCACAAGGAAAAAATGTCCTACTAGTTACTTTAGAAATGTCGGAACTGCTTTATGCAAGGCGTGTATGTACTAATGTTACGAAAATACCAATGAAAGAGCTAGCCGTAAACGAGCACTCTTTAAGGCAGTCAATTAGTAATGAAACAGGTAAGATCTTCATTAAAGAATTTCCTCCATCAACTATTACCCCTAACCAGCTAAAAGCATTTATTAAAAAGTTTAGTGAGAAAGGTATAAAGTTAGATGCTATTGTTCTAGATTATCTTAACCTGCTTCATTCCACTATAGGGAATAATTCTTATGAGCGTATTAAGAATGTGACAGAGCAAGTACGAGCGATGTCTTATCTCTTTAACTGTCCCATTATATCCGCAACTCAGTTAAATCGTTCAGGCTTTGATCAAGAAAATCCTGACCTTGCTACTATTTCTGAATCTATAGGCCTAGCTGCAACCGCTGATGTCATTTGCTCAATCTATCAAAATGATGAGGATCGTGAGATGAATATTATTAGACTTGGTATGATGAAAAACCGATATGGTGCCCGTGGCATGACTCAAGCCATGTCTATTGATTATTCGACTTTAACGGTAGAGCAAGCTGATGATATTCATCTAGAGGATGATGTTGATAGCGGTATTCTTAACTCTCTTGCCGGGCTTGCAAGATAGAAAAAGTTACATAAATAACGGGAGTGAATATACTAGTCTTTACAGATACTGACTTAGATGGTTCCGGTTCAGCTCTTTTCATTAAATGGCTATATAGCAATAAGCTTAATGACTTTATTGTTGTTGAAACAACAGAGTCGATGATCGTTAATGAATTTAGAAACAGAGCTGATACACTCGATCATTTTGATAAAATTTTTGTTTTAGATTTATGCCTTTCGAAAGAACAGGCAGAGATTATTGATAGGAGTAACTTAGTAGTTATTGACCATCACCTACCGCATGTTAAAATTAAAAATGCGTATAAACAAAGTAAAGCTATTATAGAGGAGTATACTTCATGTGTAGCTTTATTACGTGATAAGTTTAAAACAGCTATTAATTTAACTGAGCCGCAGCAAGAGCTAATTACGTATATTGATGATTATGATTGTTATACACTAAAGCATAGAGACTCTCTTAAGCTTAATGCAATTTATAAAACGTATAATAGACCGAAGGTAGATAAATTTATTGAAGCGTTTAGTGGTGGCTTTAAGCCGTATAACGCGCAAGAAAAAAATTCAATAAAGCTTTATATCAATAAGTTTAGAGACCAACTAAACAACGTACCTAATTTTGGTACAATTAAACACTATAATGCTGTAGCAATATTTGCTGATTTTTCCGTAAGTGAGGTTGCGCACTATCTAATAACTAAATACAAAGCTGATATTGGTATTGTGGTTAATCTTAAAACTAATACAGTATCATTTAGACGCTGCACTCACTGTGATGTTGATGTAAGCGTTCTAGCGCAAACATTATGTGAAGGTGGTGGATCACCATCTGTTGCAGGCGGTAAACTCACTATGCAATTTGCAAACCTAATAAAAGATTTTAAACCATGTACGTAAGCGAATCACCAACAAGTTCTATTATTGACCGCGAAACAGATCACCTGCTTCTTTCATTTTGTACTTTTTGCACTCTTATTAAAGGTAAAAAATTATCGTTGCAGAATATTTTTGTTTTAATTTTAAAGGAGGAAAAATTACGAAATATTTTAAAAGACCTTTTATGCGTAGATAATAATTTCGAGTTAGTTAAAATATTCTTGCAGTTTGAGCCAACTATAGTACAATCAAAATATATTACAAAGTATCTCAACGCGAATAAGGATATTAAATTATGATTACAAAAAAAGAGGAAGCAATATACAACAGCTATTTGTATGCCTCTCGTAGTATTAAAAATAAACCTACAAAATTTAGACGTAATTTCGAAAATATATCAGATAAAGATGCTATATGTCTTAAAAAATTATCTTTGTTTTTCGACAAGTATCGCAATATAAGTTTCAGTAATTGGTTTATAGCACCCTATAAAGTTTATAGTGCTGATGACTACTTTGATCTACAGTTTTTTACAACACGTAAAGCTCTTAAATGCTATACGATTTATATGAGAGATCGTGAAGTTGAAGCGCCTGACGGCGACGAAACAGAGGAGCTAATGAAATCATGTCTTTCATTTATTTACAATTATTGTAAGGATCAAAATATTACTGTTGACGAATACAAAAAAAGACATGAAGAAAATCTACCAGTAATACTGTTGCACCTTAAAGAACATAGGATTAATTTTTACACGTTACATGCCTTAGAGGCTGACGCAACAATAAAGAGTGTAGAGTCGAGTATACTTAATTTTATAATCGAAGATTTTTGGACAATTTTCTCACAAACAAGAACTGCATTTATGAGTTCAAAAACGTTGAAAGAGAAAACAAGAAAAGGAATAGAAATAATAAACAATAAACTAGTTGAAATAATAAACAAATAAAATATAATAACGATATGAGCGCATTTAATGTATCAATGTTTGAATCAATTAAAGGAGCCCTTGCTTCTTCTGAAAGTAAAAGTCAGTCTTCGTATACTGAAATCCTAGCCTGTAAGCCTGGTAATACATATACGGTTCGGCTACTTCCCTTTGCGAAGTCACCAAAGGATACTTTCTTCCACTACTACAATCACGGTTGGGTATCTTTCGCCACCGGTCAGTATGTTCAGGCCCTAAGTCCACAAACCTTCGGCGAAAGAGATCCTATCGCTGAAGAACGTTTCCGCGCTACTCGGATGGGTAGTGAAGAGGAGAAGGAAAGAGCTCAAGCTATTCGCCGTATTGAAAAGTGGCTCGTAAACGTCTATGTTATCGACGATCCGACCAACCCGGATAACAATGGTAAGGTTAAGATGCTTCGCTATGGTAAGCAGCTTCAAAAGATTATTACCGACGCTATTGAAGGTGAAGATGCAGAAGAGTTTGGTCCACGTATCTTTGATCTCGGTGCTAATGGTGTAAACCTTAAGATTAAGGTCGAACATCAAGGTGAGTATCCGACATATGTATCTTCTCGCTTTACGACCGCGGGTAAGATTGATCTTTCTGAAGATCAGCAAAAGGAAATTTACGATAGTGTGTTTGATCTTAGTCAGGTCTTTCCTCTTCGCTCTTATGATGAGCTTAAGGAAATGCTTGATGAGCATTACTTCTGTAAGCCCGCGGGCTCTGAAGAACCAGCAACACAACCTCAAACAGCTACACCTACACCGCAAGCCCCGGCTCCTTCAACTACTGTAGTTGAAAGTAATACATCTACCGAAGATGATATTGACGAGTTGCTTAAGGATCTATAATTATGAACGATCAGGAGAAGAATGCATTGCTTCAATTTATGGGGCAGGTGTATGGTGAAACCAAAAAGCATGATCAGATGCTAGTTGGTTCAACAGCTAACCTCAGACCTAAATCAGATGAAATTAAAAACATTTTTGAGCAAACGCTTAGAACCAATACACAACCTAATTCACAACCTACTCCTCCGGCTCCGCAACCCGCGGAGCCGGCTCCAATCGTTGAACCACCAATTATTGATCCGCAACAAGCAGTAGCTGAATTAGCTGCAGTGGAAGCTCAATCTAGTGAAAAACAACCTCCCGTTTTACAACCCGCAGAGCCAGTAAATAAAGTTACGGAATCGCAACTTGAGTTTGATTTAAATGAACCTGCTAAAGCAGATCAAATTATTAAGTTAATTGAGCAGCAAAATAAACTACTTACTAATATCAATACAGGTATTCAACAACTTTGTAAACAAATAGATTTGATTAGTAATCAACCTAAGCTACAATCTAAACGTAATGGAACGAGTACTACACGTAAAAAATCGGAATGAGTTTCTAAAATACTTAGACTCTGTATCTAAGATTAACGATAGTGCAATTTTTGAGATTAAGCCTGAGGGTATTACAAGCCTTGTATCATCAGCTGATAATACTCTCGTACTTCTCTCTGAGTTTGTAACGGCCTCTGACTTTACGTCTACTATCAATGTACCTGATATTAAGAAGCTCTATCGTGTTCTAGAAACTATTAACGAGGAAGAAATTGAACTTAAAATTAACGGTAATAATTTAGAGTATAAAGGTAAGGGTATAAAATTTAAATATCACCTATTTGAAGAAGGCTTCTTGTCTAAACCTAATCTTAATGTTGAGAAGATTCGTAACTTTACTTTTGATGTAACGTTTAATATTACAAGAGCAATACTACAACAACTATTTAAAGGCAGTACATTTGCTTCAGAAACTAATAAGGTTTATATCTATACAGAAGACGGGGATCTTAAGGCTGAGCTAACTGATAGAGCTAGACATAATACAGATAATTTTACGATTACTATTGGTAGTGCTGATTTTGAGCTATCACCTATTCCTATTAATTTCGATAATATACGCTTAATGTCATCGATTGACTCCGAATATGTATTCAACGTTAATACACAACACGGTGTAGTTGTTGTTGATAATAATTCAGATGGTACTAAATTAAAGTATATTATTTCATCCTTAACACAATGATAAATAGACATACAAAAAATAAACTTCGAACCGCTGGCTATTTTATTAAGCGTTTACGTGATAGTGGTTTTGTTACAGTTCGTATATATAACGGATATAGTGAAGCAGATCCACGTAAATGGACTATACTAGTTGATCCTGGTAATACGTCCGTCTTTATCACCTGTTTTGAAAATCACCCATTTAAAGGAGAGTTCTTATTTACTTTCGATGATGGTGGTCAGAGATTTAGAGAGGGTTACAAACTAAAAACTGACTCTATTGAGGTTGTAGTTAACAAATTACTTAGTAGTGATGTCCAAACATCGCTATAAATATTATAGATGTCAGAGAAGGACGATAAACCTTTGGATGAAGACGCAGAAATTTATGAGCTCATAAAACACGCTCTAAGTGATAATATTACAAATCAAAAAGAGTTTAAGAAAAGGAGTGAATTAAAAAGCGTGTTGAGAGGTATCATCTCTGAATATTTGGATAGTTTTATCGTTATAGGTTATGACTTTGATGGTAAAGAAATAGAGTTTGAAGGCGCAAGATCAGCACAACAAAGAGATGCACTTGATACTTTATTTTTAAGATATTTTTGCTATAAGACAGGTTATAAGCCCCCTAATCATGAGTAAAAAATGTAAAAAGCGAGATGTATTTGCAGTACAGACTGGTGATTATGCAGGTCAAATGTTTATTGTTGTTGACGTAGATAAAGATCATATTGGCTGCTTAAGTGTGCCGACAATGGAAAACGTAAAAATACCATTTAATTCCTTTGAAACCGGAAGGAACAATGATATAATAAAGTTTGTAGAGCAACTACCACACGAAGTCTACAAAGTATCTGAAGCACAATACAATAAGAATAATGAAAACGCTAATAATTGATGGGAATAATCTTATCCATAGAACTTTCTGGACTGCCAAGACTCAATCTAAACGCACTAATACAGATACATCGGAGCAATTAGCAAATTTTCATATTTACTTTACACTTAACGCAATTTTTTCTTATGTTACAAAATATCAGCCTACAAAAACTATTGTAGTTTGGGATGAGAAACCTGACTATCAGCAAAATACTC
>Ga0222719_10003739_pt1 | contig 13466 bp, 10 predicted proteins | sample C33_34DmetaG_FD_165039 | JGI IMG/M metagenome (GOLD analysis project Ga0222719, IMG submission 165039) | Estuarine water microbial communities from San Francisco Bay, California, United States - C33_34D | ecosystem: Environmental > Aquatic > Marine > Unclassified | place: USA: California...
CGGATGACAATCCGGAAGTTGTTGGTTCGAACGTTGGATATTAAAGGGTGGTACATTAATGCTCCCTTTCCTACAGTAGACTTGATTTGATATTTGCAGAGTCACTGTTTGACCGCACAGTTCACGAACATTTTTCAGATGCTCCGAGTTCGTCAAATGAGCCTCGTTGTTAGAGTTCACAGAATCCCAATCTACATCAGAAACATCAGACAACGTATTTATATTTATGTTCGACTCATTACTTAATTGAATCGAGTAGTCGTAACTACAATACCCGCATTGACTGAAGTCGGAGCATGGAGAATAGTTGGATCTCGGATAGTTCGACGCACACGCACCGGACCCAGTACCTTCCTGCACAATAAAGGTGGTTACAAGATTTGAAGAAGGTCCGCACGATGGAGCACAAGGTCCGTTGCTGTTCGATGTAATACATTCTTGAAAACAGGGTATAGTTGATTTGTGCTCTATATTATCTGCTGTTTGATTCATATAAACTTCGTTACTATGAACACAAGGGAACGGTCCACCTACTATAGGTTGCTTGTAAGCGACCTTTCCACACCATGCTGAATTTCCTACGTTCGAATCGATATCGATAATCTCCCATTGAGTATTTGGGATATTTATAATTTTGGTTTCATCTTCGAAATTCTGATCAAAACTGTATAGGTTCGTAATAGAGCAAACACTATTATTTTCTTTGAAGACAGATTCAAGGGTTGTTTTGTCGATAAATTTCTCAGTGATTTGCTCATCGTCCGATATATGTCTTTTCCATTTGAAATAAAATCTATAGGCTGCGATCTCTGTTGGATAAAACGTGTACGTACGATGAGTCGCTGTATTGATTGAAGGAATATTGGATCTAACTAACAAAACCTCCTCCTCCACAGCTTCCTCCACATCTTCCTCCACATCTTCCTCCACGACCACTTTATAAACATCGACATTCGTATTATAGATATAGTTATCGAATGTGTATTTTAATAAAATACTGTTTCGTGTGATCTCAGTCTCCAGTTTTGGTTCGCAAAATGGTCCGAGTCGTTCTTCGCTGCTGAGTATTTGATTCGTATCTTTAAAGTTACCTTCGTGAATGCAAGGTTCTGTCGCTCTTATGATTTTGGTTACAGTGGTGTTGCAAAACTCGAGGTTCGAGTTCAAATCGCTGAAATTGCTTTCCGTAAATTCAGAGACACTTTTTGATGCATCGGAACTTTTGTATTGAATGTTAGACAGATCGCAATTCGAACAACTACTCGTTACCTCGCACACAGTGGTGTATTGGATTGGAGAGGGGCAGTTTGATTCACTTCCACTGGTACGTCGAAACATGCGTGTGTCGAGTCCTTTTCCGCATGTCACATTTGAAAAATTGGAGTATTGACAACTGGCTGATAGATATTTGCCGTTACATTCTTGAAAACACCCTTCGTATTTGTATTCATTACTGTAGCTTGTTCTTGCTTGGAAGACGCCCCCATCATCAAGGCAAGGTGCGTTCGCGTTATACGCCGTTGTTTTGTTTATGGTGTACCCACACCAGGTGCTGTGCTCGTTCAAGTTTTCGTACTCGTTCGAACTAAGACCGTGCGAGTAAGTAATTTGATTGCTACATGTACCACAATTATTGGAATTGAAATAGACCTCTGTTTTCGGAGTGTAACTGTTCGACGAGGTCGAGATACAAGGCGCTGTACCCGGGGTTTGGATCCAATCCGAAGTGTACTCTACTCGTTGGCAATCCCCTAAATTAGAAGGTTTCGACCACCTTCCATCACACGGAGTGATGGGGCAATTTTGAGCAAATTTCGTATTTGAGTAATATCCGGAAGAATAGAGCTCGTTGTCAGTTGCTCTGCAATAATCGTTGGGCGTCTGTATCTGCAACGTTTTTTTTATAAACTTACCACAGTAATCGTTGCTCTTTCCTTCGATAAGCCAGTTCTCCCAAACATTGGAATTCACCTCATCCGATCCAACTTGATATGTGTTAGTTTCAGTACATAGCCCGTATTGACAAACACCATCATCATCCGCTGATAAACCAGGTGGACAATTCGATTGACACTCGCTAAGTATACTTCCGTTATACATTGACCCGGATTGATTAATTTTGTATCGACACTCACTATCCGGATATTCTTGATGAACAACCGTATTATATGGTCGCCAGTTACCTCCTTTGTAAGCGTAACATACTTGGTTAGATTTCCCGCAATTTACAGGTGTCACGCATTGACCATTTCTTGTCGAATAACTCTTACCGTTGGAACAAGATTCTTGAGGAACGGGAGAAGGCCCCGGAGAGGGCCCCGGAGAAGGCCCCGGAGAAGGCCCCGAGGGCGGAGGATTGATAAAAAGTTGTTCGGGTGCAGGTTCCACTTCGGGATTGGTTTCTACAGCGGGCACGCTTCCACCATCAGCTGATTGAGAAGCCACGCAATTGGTGTACTCGTCGTTCGCTTCTACTAATCTTGGTTCGCCCATTACGGACTCTCGCTTGTGCCAAACACAACTTCCTCTTTGGTTGAATCGTTTCACGTATTCGACACCGTCGCAAGTGGTGTAGTTCTCCGTATATCCGCAAGTCGGTGTTGCAGAGCTGTCGCATATCATGGCAGTATCATAATCGGAGAGCTGCCCGTGGTTCGTGACACAATCTCCTAATTCGTTTCGTCTCATTTGCACGTTTTGAGACGCATAGTTCCATCCGTCCCGTTCGCCGTTCACCGGTTTCAATACGGTACAAAGCTCGGTAGGGCAAGACACATGCTTAACCGTTCCCGCGGCGATGTCGTACTCGACATCGCCGGAGCAAGGGTTTCTATCACAATACAAATCTTCCATGACTTGATCGAAAGACATTTCAAACGCTTCTTTAATCGGTTTTCGTTTACGCAGTTGATATATCAACAACGCGGAACAAAGAGTAACAAAAAATATGAAAAAGAACCGCATAAGGTGTTCCTATTAACACTGAAGCATAAAATAATTTGGTTGTTGGAGCATACACATTAGGCGGCGGCGACTGGTGGAGTGGAAGAGCCGGGATCAGGGGCTTGCTCGTGATCCCATAAAGGTGTGCAGCTCGTGGCTGATCCAACTGATCCACCACGACATATTTGAAGACGATTGCCGGTTGAGTCTTTTTTAAGTATAATCCCTCCTATGTCAATACCATTTTCAAAGGTGGTATTTTGAGGTGGTTCGAGATTCGATAATTGAATTGTCTTCGTACCTCTTGTTGAATTATCTTGATAAGAAAAATTTAATTCTTTACTACCATCATCGTATGAAATATCAGTTACAATTTTGTCGGGTATATGTACAGTTTTAGGAGATTCCTCTGGCTTTCTCAAGGTTAAATCCGTATAAGCATGATAATCGCCGTTGGCGGAGTTAGTACCTATTGAGTCTATTTTCCAACCTGCCAAATCGATTGGTGAAGTCGACGAAGGTAGAGAGACTGTCGTAGGATTGGGTGAGGGAGCCCCACTTCCATCGTAACTGACTTGGAGATTAGATCCGCTAACACTGATGTCAGTAACATATTTGGAAGGATGATTGGTTGATTCTAAGGTTGTCACTCGTGTATCCAAAGTGCCTAAAGTATCATTTACATTTGTTCCATCTACAGTTAAACTCCCATCTACAGTTAAACTCCCACCTACAGTTAAGTTAGTAGTGTTTCCAAGTTCCAGGCCAGTATTAGTCATCGTCATAGTTTTGCCTCTGATCGGCTCAACAGTGAAATCCCCAGAAATAGTGGTGTTACCAGTAATTCTTGCGTCCCCATGAATTGTTGCGTCCTCATCAATTGTTGCGTCCCCACCAATTGTTGCGTCCCCACCAATTGTTGCGTTCCCAGTCACATTAATTATATCAAACTGAGGATCTCTTGGATAGCCCAAGCTTATCGACCCACCGGTCCCTCCTGAAGGAGCAGAAGTAATACTCGCTACATCAGTTTCTAAACTTTCCAGACGACCCGCAATCGTAAAGCAACCACGTAGTTGCCCATCCGGATCACATGTACCGGTTTTCAAATCATTTACACGTTGATTGCTTAATTGGCTCGCCAATTCTGCGGGGGTGGAGCCTGATGATGCTGTCAGTAGTGCTTGGCTCAAAGGTGTGTATGTATTCACTCCATTTTGGAGTTGGACTTGTCTAATTTTATTAAAATCAGGCACATCGATAAACCCACCTGACCCCTCACTGTTTTGATACATTTTCAGACTTTTAGGGTTCTCAGTCGAACCAATATTCACATTCGTGTTAATATCAATATTTGCGATGTTATTTGTCTGTATGCTGGGATCCCATACTGTAATACCACCAGATGGTGTCGATACCAGATTGATATCGAATACTTTATCGAATTTGCTACTCACCGTATTCGCCGTGCCCCGCACTTGCTGCAAATCCTCTCGCAATCCAGTGAACGAGTTTGTCACACTCTCTGCGTTAGATGAGCCAATAATTAAATCTCCGCCAATGGTTATATCACCGGTGGTAGTAAGTTCTGTAGCGTCGAGCGTGCCGTTTATCGTAATATTGGAAGTTTCGATACTGGTAATTACGGCGTTACTTCCTTCGAATCGATCTGCTTGCACGGTGGGAAGAATCCGATTATTAAATAGTGTATCCAATTCGTCATGATTTACAATATTTGAATGACTATTCGCGGTGTCGAGGATGTGTCGTGTAAATTCGGTATCACTCATCAACAAACCTCTCTGATTTGAGAAGTTTGCTTCCAAAACACCAGTGCTAATATCTCGAACGTTCGGAGCCCAAGCTGGGTTCCAATTGGAGGAGTAGCCAGGAGTGGGAGTTAGTGTGATTGGGGTGGAAGGGGAATTTGAGCTTGAGCCGCCAGACGCTTCTAATGAAGAGATACGATTACCATGTTCCTCCAATACTAAACCCATATCATATAAATTAGTTTCGTTTGATTGATCCCGTTGGTTCAATCTGCTGATTTGATTAGGAAGATTAGTGTAAGCTTGTGTTCTGATTGTGCCCAAGGAGGCTTCTGTGTCTGTTTTCAAAATTCCAAAAGACGTGTTTAAATTTCTCAAATGATCGGAATCCGCTTTACTGTTCAAATTACTGCTTATGTCGTTGAGTCGATCCTCTTTGATCAGCAAATTAGATCGGATGTCTCGAGTCTCACTTCGAACCAAATCTTCCAAAGCTTGGTCTGTCTGTTGAAGAGCTTGGATGTTTGATGTGTTGGTTTGATTATAGGTATCTAACTCATCGAGTCTTATGCCGTTCGAAATTAACTGTCGACTGTTGTATTCCACCATGTTTATCGTCGTTTGTAAATTCTGGAAAGTTCTCGATACATTTCCATCCAAAAGACTTGTATAGTACTTGTCTTCCGCCCAAGTGTCGAAACTGGTTAGTGTCTCATTTGTTGGAGAAAATATGACGTCATTGTGAGGGAAAAAGTTATTCAAACTGTCGTTTATCTGTTCAGTTTTCTGATTGATCGATCTTTGCAAGAGCCCTAATTGATTACTGTCCGCTTCGATAGAATCGAAGATCTTGTCCTCCAGATTCGATTGAACTGCTGCGATTCGCTGTCCCAAATTCGAATTGACGGTGTTAATTGAATTCGTCAGCTCTCTTTTATTTGTTTGGATAGTGGTCGTCAACGCGTCGTCGCTGGCTTTGTATTCGGTCTCGATCCGATTCATATTGGAGTACGCGTTCTCAAAATTGATTCCGGTTTGGGCTACGAACGGGAGATAGTTGCTGTTTACGAAGGCAGCGTGGATGTTGCTGTTTTGAGTAATACGCCCGTCCAATTTGGTGTCTTCCGCAATGCGGTCTCTGCGTTCTTGAGCAATCTTGTCGCGCAAACTATCGTCAACCGCGTCCAAGCGCGCGACCTCTGTATCCACCCGATTGTTCATGCCCATGAAGTTGGCGGTGGTCAAGTTATGATAGCTGTTGAGTCGCTTGTCGATGTTGTCGACGCGAGTCTTCGTCGTTTTGCTCAAATTCGTGAGGCGTCCGTCGGTCTTTGTCGCGAAATCGTTCACGTCTTCTGTGTTGGCGTTAATTTCGTTCACCAAGGCGGATATGGTGGCGTTCTGTCGAGCGGAACGTACTTCGGATTGATACTTGTTGCGTCTCGAAGACTCCGACACGTTACGAATTCGTACACGATTACGGACAATAATCAAGGCGGTTGTCGATACCACTACTAATGCAATCACCGAAAAAAACAGAGGCAATGCCATCATTATACTATAATAACGAATTTTTTAAAAAAAAACGGGCCTGTTATGATGAATTCGCTCAAAGGCTCATCGGTTGCGATTTGAATCGATCGTTGCCCTTGCATATGTTTGTGATGTACACGATATGCGACGTGTCTTCTTTGAACTGCAGATCATTCATAATATCGTGAATTTGCAGCATCTCTTCTTCGACGGTGTTATTGGAGATTTGATGATCCCAATGCGTGAAATAGCGCTTCTGTTGCTCTTCTTGTGAAGTTCGTCTATAGATGTGGTTGATTCTCATTCGAAGGTAGAGTGCGCATGCGAACATGATCAGTAAGCACACGATGAGCCCCGATTTAAATTCGCTCCAACGCATGCAGAAACTTTAGCTTAAAAGGACATTTTAACGAGGGAAAGGTTGTTGAACATTTTGAAAAAAATCAAACTCATCGTAGGGATGTAAAACAATCCCCACGGGGGACGTTCGTAGTCCGAATCGGGCATCATCGACATTACATGACTGTAGAGAAAGTATCCGAATACCAGTACGAAAACGTACCGAATGAGAACGCCTCCGTATTTCATAATGCTTTTCTTGGCGCGCATATTCACGAAAAACTCGTAATCGTCTTTGTCGATGTACATCGTGCGGTCCGATATGTTGTTCGCGTCGTAGGCGTCCTCCGCGTCCTGATTGTACCCCGTAAACTTTTTTAAATAATCCACCCATTTTTGATCGGTGATCTTATCGCGCTTTAGTCTTTCTTTCTCGGACATGTTTCCGTTTACACTATTCAGAGATTTACTTGTCCGGATTCAATACACGAATCCGATCGTTGACTTCCTGTGCCTTCTTGTCTTTCAAAGGGGCTTGAATGTCGGTGCGCGACTTGAACTGCGGAATCATCTTCGAATCCACGGTGTATATGTTCAACACACTGCTTAATTCGCTCATGTAGGCGTCGATCTGTTGAGTGATCGGAAACAGGGACTTCGTTTGTAGAATCTTGTCGATCGCAGTGCGCGTAATGAGATAACTGTGCGTCAGCATGAAACGCTCCACCTTGTTGTAACTGTTGTAGCTCACACATTTCGTGCACAAATAACCCAACAATACGATATCCCAATCGACGGGAATCTCCACGATGCTTCGGTTGATTTTGTTAAGGATATCCGAGGGTACTTTCGCATCGTCCTCCAAAATCAAAGCGATGTTGTGGCCCTTCTGCATGATGTCCTCCCATATTTTGACATGCGAAAGGTAGCATCCTATGGCTCCCTTGGTGAGCTGATAGTGCTTGCTACGAAAGCCGGTGTTTTCAATCTCCTTGAGTTCCGCTCGCGCGAGTTCGGACAGCGGCACGCGCTCTATATCCAACTGACTTCCGTCGATGGCCTCGAACTTGACGAACTGGATGCGATTCATGTCGGACGCGTTGTAATACTCCATGAAATTGTTCAATCTGTCGGGCCTGCGCTTAAGGTTGATCAAGTAGACTTGATCGAAGAGCTCTTCGGGCGAACTCTCCGATTGAATTTTTTTGAACAGCATTCCTGTCATGAAAGAGATAACCATGACACATATCGTAAAAATGATCCAATATAGGATCATGGTGACCCTATCTTTTACATTATCCAAACAGAATTTTAAGCACTCATTTCGTTTTCGTGCAAAAGAAACCAAACGTGCAACTGCTCCTTACGACCCGGGCGCTGCGCTCTTCCGATCACCTGCTTCGTCACCTGCTCGTTCAGTTTGTGGAACATGATGATGTCCGTGGTGTTCTCCAGGTTGAGGCCGCTTCCGTACGCCATCGGATTTACGAACAGAATGTTGAAATTCGAGTTGTTCTTGTAGCGCGATACGTTGTTACCGATCGAGTTGCCTTTCAAGAAACCGTACTCGGCGTTCAAGTCCTTCACCACGTCGATGAGATTGCTGAAGACGTAGTCGTACTCGGAGAATATCAACAGTTTGTAGTTCTCTCTCTTCATTACCACGTCTCGAAGCAGCACGCGCATCTGATCCAATTTCTCTAAGCGGCTCGATTCGGGGTCGGACTGGGGAACGTAGTCTTTCACCATCAGATACAAATCCGACTCGCACATGTTGGATTTGCACAAAGGGCACTTCGGATTCCTTACGAGCCAGGATGTTATACATTCGAAACAGAAGCTGTTCTTGCAACACTTCGTGATCGATTTGGTCGTCATGTCGCTGTAGCAAATATTGCACAAGTTGGACTCCCGGACACGCTCCTCGATCATCTGAATCTTCTGGGCCATCTCCTCACGTTCGGACTCGATTTTTTTGATTCGCGTCTCGCGGTTCGAAGGGTTGCTGAAGATGTAATTTTGCGCCATCTCCAATCGGAGATTCGCGTTGTTCAGACGATTCCAGAAATCGCGCTTCACAATGTTGATGATGTTCTCCTCGTCGCCTATGTTCTCTTGATTCATCAAAGAGATCGCGGTCGCCACGTCACCCGCATTGAGACACTGCACGATACGTTTGTTCGATATACCATGCAGTATGTTGACCACTTTGGGGGTTTTGCACTGAATCACGTGTGTTTGATACTCCATCAAATTGAAGGATCGCTCCACGAAGTCGTCGTTGTTCTTCAGCACCAATCGGTCGACGCACTTCAACTCCTCCGCCGACATGGTCTTGAGAAAGGACACGAACACGTTCTTGGCGAACAAGTTGTTGTGAATCCCCGAGGTTATTTGATAGGACTCTCGCCAGTCGGTGTGATTGTAATGCCATCGCGGATAGGGGTTCAATATATTTTTGTAGGAGGCGGTGATGAACCAATAGAATTTGGCGTTGATTCGCTTTGCGTTGGGTGTGTAGGCCGTGTCCACCTCGTCGAAGATCAGTCTTTTCACGGTGATGTCTCGGTCGTTCATGTACATCTGCACGTTTTTGTAGAAATTTGCGGTCACAAAGAGCAGATCGATCTCTCGCAGTTTCGTTTCGAGGATCGCGAACGTCTTTTTCGAGTTCACTACGAAGATTTTCAAATTGTCCGTGAAGCTCTTCACGTAGGTCTCCCATTGTTTCACCAAACTGTGGGACATTACGATAACGTTCAAATCCAGCATCACCGAGTCCGTGACAGGGTTCATCTTAAAGCCCATATGTCCCTGGCCGTATACAAAGGTTTTGTTGTATTTCACCTTAGGCATCGGATTCACCAAAATCAAAGCCAACAAGGTGAAGGACTTGCCGCTACCAACCTTGTCCCCGATGATCCCCAGATTTGCGCGTACGTACTTGTAGGTTGCGCTCAAGTATTCGTCGTCGGCGATGTCGATCCCGAAATTCTCCAACTCGATGCATTTTTGCAACAACACCCGCTGATGGTGTTTGAGATCTATTTTAGAAGGGATGGGATCCCAATACGCCTTGTTGTCTTCATTCATTTCATGTAACACAATCTCTCTCTCCATGTTTTGAAGCATAACTGTACGCTATGCTTTTTACACATTTAAAATTAATGAGTTCATATCTCTAAGTGCGTTTCATCCGCGTTTGATCTCGCTTATGATGCCGAACATAAGGTAGTTGAATGGGATCACGGTGAGTAACAGAGTAATCGCAATCATCAACTCCGAGAGGGCCCGGATAGCGCGAAGCCCGTCGTCTTTGTAGAGGAAGTACTTCTTCTTGTACATTACGTCGGCGATGATGCTACCGATAGAGAAACTGATCGCCATGTAAAATACAAAGTCCAGTATGATGTAGGAGGTCATCACCTCTTTGGTCATCATAGGGAACAATCCCAAAAGTGCGTTCACACCGTACAAAAGTCCCATGCAAATCACGAACATTACGAACTCTATCACAGTAGCCAGCAACACTTGATTCACCAATCGAGGCGGAGCCTCGCCTTTCACCAGAACCTTATCCAGATAGATTTGACTGGTGAAGTTTTTGGAAACAATGTTGGAAAGATAGCTTAAGGGTGCACGAAACAATTTACTCATTAACATGATGGTTACTACCTCGGTGTTCACCATGGATGGTTTTATTTTTATATAAACAGAATAAATAAAAAGGGGAGAGATGCTCAATAAGATCGTGAACAACTCGCACTTGAAATTCTTCCTTTGCATGAGTTTCCCTTGTATCGTGTACGCGATCATGACCTCGATAAAAACCGACAGCCGAAGGGCGAATCGCCTGGAGTTGTCGTTCCGTCGATCCACAGCGGCTTCGATCGTCTCCACGATGGTGATGTTGTGCTGGTATCCGAGTTTGAAAGAGCCCATGGTCGACCTGGTTTCGTATCTGATACTTTTGTACACCTTGATCCGAGTGGGAACCGGCATATCCGACGTGATCGTCGAACCCACTCCACGCCCCCCCTCTCGAAGCAGCGTGCTGAAACTGATTGGCGGGCATTTGATGGTACTTAGCGTCATCGCACTCTTGTTCGTATACGAGCGGTTCCATCCTCGAATACTGACTCTTCCGGTGATCGGACATCTTCTGCGATTTCTTCGTGCGAAATACGAAGCGGTTTCGCTAATGGGCTTCGTCTATCTACTGATGTGTGCGGGGATTTCGGGTTCGGCGGGGGCGTTGGTACAGAAAAAAATATTGCCGGTAGAGAATATTTCGGACTGGATCACGAACATCACCGTGCTGGAGATGGTGGGGATGATAGGGATGCAAATCATGTTGGCTTCGAACGTGTACTCTCCGGGTACCTTCACCTCGATCGAGTGATTCTACGACTTGTTCAATATGAAGAACATGCTACTGAACACGAAGATCGCGTGAATCAGCAACGACAATCCGCGCTCATCTCGAGAGGGAAGGTCGAACGTAGCTAAACGCATGAACATGTAACCCAACCCATGAGCGCCCATCACTAAGATGGTCGATACCACGATGGGCGGCAAATCTCGTAGAGAGCTTCGCGAATAGTAGGCCCCCGCCCCAGCCAGCATACACATCGCGTGCACTCCGAAGGAGTACCACTTGAAATGCGGAGAAATCAGAGAAAGCCTTCCGAAAAGGTTAATGGCCACGGAACCGCCCGCTGCGATCGCCAATCCGCTCGCGAAAGCTCGAAGAAGCAACTCTACCGGAGTGATACGACTGCTCAACATCAAGGTAATCGCGGTGTACACCAATACCCATGTGGTCAAACAATTGAAGGTGTTCATCATAATCCGCAGAGAGAGCGAGTTGTTCTCGCTGCTTTTCTTCATCTCCTTCATTACGTAGTCGAATGTCTTGTAGTGCGGTCTCAACAAGGCCATCAAACACATGTAAAAAGGATGTAACGTGATACTGACAAACATGTTCGTGTGTATGTAGTCGTTGTAATATTTTTCGACATACCGAAGCACCTCGATCTCGTTACCGGTGGCCAGAAACAAGCTCGCTTTGGTAACCGCCATCGCGTAGCAGATGTAGGGAAGACTTCGTTCGATATTTTCCATCTTACTATATTCGAAGCAAAAAAACCACGACTAAAGCACCAACACCGTGAACAAGGACGACAAACAGTACACGAACAAATACTCCGTTTTCAGTTGAGTTTTGGTGAGACGGTCGTCACGGGTATTGTTCCTGATCGTCAGGTAGATGCTCACCACGATGTGATGAATTATCACCAAGAAGAGAATCCGTACGAAAATATTCGTCGCTGTGTATTTTTTGCCGAACAAAGGGGATTTAACCAACTTCGAAAGGTAGACGTTCGAATGATCGGTGTACATCCCTTTCATTCTGTCCACGAAATAGACGCTGTACAACAACACGATCGCGATCAGGAAGGTGCACACCAAGTTGTAGTACACCGTCAAATACAATTCGGCCCCCATAAAAATGGGAGGAGGAGCGAGCTGCTCTTCCTCCTCAACGGTTGTCTGATCCGAATCTCGCTTCGCGAATACCGAGTCGATGTACAGATTGTATCTACTGTATGACAGTGCGGATCCCAACAAATAGAGCAGTTTCATTTCTTTAATTAGTAGGCAAAATTAATTAAATTTTGTGTCCGAAAATTACAAAATATGATTTGTTGTCTACACGCTCCTATAGTAAAAGCGTGTAGGATGGGTTCTCGAATGACCACCGCCAAAACAGCGAACCGAGTGATTCTGTTTCGATTGGCTAAATTGCGACAGTTGAATCAGCAGGTCGTCGTCTCTCGAGATCTGTCGTACAAAAGCGCGCACGACTCGAACATTCAAGCGTTGAAACGTCTTCTGAACGAGTCCTCCAAAAATCACCTCGAAGAGATCGAGCGTTGCGCGTCCCTGAAAGACGCGCATGTGTACTGCAAGCTCAACGCGCTGTCCGGGCAACTGACCGGGCCCTTGATCGAACGCTACATGCAAAAGGCTTTCGGAATGAGAAAAATCAAAGCGTCCGACTGCGCTGGTGATCTTTCGTTGCACAACGTGAACTACGAACTGAAAATATCCAACGGAGGGCAAAACAACAACAAATTCAATTACGTTCAGCTTCGAATGAATCACGAGTGCGACTACATATTCACCGCCTACTACCTGGACGAAAGCAACGTGCATTTTATGGGCGAGCTGTTCGTGTTTCATTTGAACAAGGACAACATCAAGAAGCTGGTGCTGAGTTACGGCTCCTACGCTCATGGTACGAAGCGGGTGCTCGGCGACATATCCGAAGAGGACCTGAACGACAAGCAAAACAAAAAAGAGTACTGTCTTCGTCCGATGTACGGCGACCCTTGTTGGAAGGCCTTGCAAGAGTATCGTATTCCGGACGGTGTGTTGAAAGGGCTCTACAAGGACAAGTAGCTCTGATACAGACACACCAACTCCGCTCGACCCATCGAATTTTGACGGGCGGTGTTCTCGGCCTCCGAGAAGTCGAGGTTCGAAAAGCGTTCGAGCAAGACGGAGGGATTCTCGATCGCTCGAATCCAATGCCAGCTCTTGGGTCGTAAGGTGTGCAGGGAGGCTTCGCGTATCTCTCCGATGTTTCCTCCGTAGGCGCGAATCGCGAAGTCCGCCCCTGCGGGCGGTGTGGGTTGGCCTCTGTCGTCCGAAGGGCCGTGTTTCAAAAACTCCCAATGCGGGTGCGAGGTGGGCATTCGAAGGGGGGCTCTGGGCTCCGCTCGTCGCTCCCATATTTGGAAACAGCACTTGACGGACATCGGCGGATTGAAGACGCACGGACGAAGAGGAACCTCCATATCGTCCACGAGATGAAAG